>RCND010000066.1_pt1 | contig 117870 bp, 102 predicted proteins | sample 2041351 | NCBI WGS metagenome assembly RCND01 (sample SAMN09708230, study PRJNA481090) | Marine sediment metagenome, whole genome shotgun sequencing project. | biome: marine sediment; feature: ocean; material: sediment; isolation source: Sewage treatment plant 12B marine sediment (STP12B) ... | reverse complement strand
AACCGTTGCATATCCTACTATATTCGGGAAAAGTGCCACTGTCTTAAAATGTGCGGTAGGGTTGAAAGAATACGAGTTAATACGATTGGTGATATAGACGAAAGGGGTTTTATTTCCAAAATACTCTTTTGCCAACCCCAGCATTTCAGTGGCATTTTCATAGGCCAATGCAATACCCTCTTTGATTTCGGCAACCATATAGTTTTCATAGAAATAGAAGGTTCCTACTGCCAAGTCATGCCTTTTAACCAATTTTTCTATTGAATCTTGCGTCATGGTTCAATGAGAAATAGAGCATTTAAGATACGACACCAATAGCTACTTAACAAGCCATAGGAAGAAATAGATAATCTATAGCTTAGAATATGCTGCAAATAAGAAAAAATAAAAAATCTAGGCCATTTCGGGGGAAGTTTCCTTTTCCAATAATTCACCAGACCAAACGAAAGCATCTTCCAAGTTATGAAATACCGCCATGGGCTTTTTGATAAAAAATTTCTCTAAAGCGGCGAGCATACGACGATATTTGTTTTTTGAAACAACTGCGAAACCTTTGAAGTTGGGAAACATTTCTGCCACCTCACCATAACCTACTGGGTCCATTGAGTACGAATTCAATCTATTCGAAATATAAATAATAGGTATTTCGCCGTCGTAAATTTTTTGGGCCAATTGAATAGGTCGTAAGGCGTTTGCTTTGGTAACATGAGCTCCTTCGGCAAATTCTCCTACCATAATATTCGAATAAAACCGAAAGCTACCAATTTCAAGATGGTGTTCTGCAATCAATCGTTGCTTTATACCTGCAGTAGTTTTCATAGTGTTTCTCTACTACCAATATACAATTTAAACTTACGAAAACGTTTGAAATGTTGTGTTTCTAACGAAAATAATCATCAAAGTGAAATAAACTGAAGTTATAATGCCGTCATATTTCTAATCCGTCGGGTGAAACAAAACTACTTCGTACTCAAAATCTTTGGTCTCATCGTTGATGCCTACATCTTTTAATGTAACCAAAAAGATGGTGTCTTCGCTTATCGTATTTGTATTAATCGCAGGTTTCCAAACAATTGTATTGTCACCATAAATACCTGTAAGTTCTTCTTTTTCAATGGATATGGAAGTCCCGTTTTTATATTTCATTGTAACCTTGGTCTTGGAAAAATCAGCCTTTGCAATCGAAAAGGACCACCTTGGGTAAACCACTTGCTTTGGCACAAAGCCTTTTGGGGGCCAAGCGATAAATTCCGGGGCATCAACTGGTGACGTACCTGGATTGCCCAACACCCAGAGCGCACTGTAGCGATCTGTATTGCCAATACCCATTTCTTGAAGCCTGGGCCATAACAACCATCTTCTATGACCGACGGGCCCATTTTCAATGCCATAATCCCGTATATATGAATCAATGGCACTTGCATTGTTCGTAGAGGTTAATAGTGAATTACCGGCAGCTTGTTTACCGGATTCGGAAAAACACTTCCAACTATTTGGAGGGAAATGGTTCAGGGTACCGTTGGAATGCATCATAAGAGCAGCTCGTTGGGCTTTTTCACTCTTGACGGCCTCTTCGGCGATTTCATTGTTAAGCCCGGCAGCTTTTCTAAAATAAGCCAAGCGCATAAAAATTTTATCCTTGGTATTTTGGGGGACAGCTCCTGCATTGCACGAGGGTTCATCACCCGTCCAAGCCACATCTGAAACATCGCTTGCAGATGCCAAATAGTAATCTTCGTATAATTTTTTGGCAGATGACCTGGCCGTACCGTCAAGATCGGTAGACAGCTCTTCATTTTCGATTGCCTGAGTGTCTTTGCTACAGCTTATAATAAATACCGTGGTACAGGCCAATAAGGATATATGTTGGGAAAAACGCATATGGATAAACATTTGGGTCTTTCCATAACGCGTAAAATTGGGGTATGGGTATATTTTTTTCGATGAACAGCATAGCTTGTGTTAAGATAAAGCTGAAATGACGTATAGGTCTATCGTGAATTTTGTGGGAGGCCAAGCAAAAAATCATTGCAAAGTCATAGCTACGAAATGACTTCTTTAGCCACGGAATATCTCAAAAAATCCATTGGATAGCGTGTCACTTTTGGCTTAACTTTACACTAGAGTAATTTTGTTTTCCTCGAATTGTAGAACTAATATATTATAACACGTTCGAGCTTCCGACTCAATACGCTAAGAAGACTGTTCCTCTATTCGCGCCGGAATAATCGTATCGTCATGTTCCAAATAATACATTTCTAATAGGTCTATAATGGCCTTCATGAGGTCTTTGGTCTCCAAAAGTAGCGAAAAGTACAAAGTAGTGTTCTTCGGGCTCGATTCTTCAGTTCGGGTTCTGGCCACTTGTTTTTCAATTTTTTGCGAAACCAGGTCGAACAGTTCCTCTTTTCCCTTTAATACATTTCCTATCTGCTCAAAAGAACGATCGTCAAAAGCTTGTCGGGTATTATCGATAATCTCATCGAGTTTTTGGTCTATTTCTTTAAGTTCTTTGATTTGATTGTACTTTAATTTTTTGTGGTTGTTGTTTACGTGTTTGTGACTTACTTTGCCAATATATTCTAAAGATTGGGCAATGTCGGTCAGATGGCCCAAACTATTTATGTAAAAATTACTGGCACCCACACTAGCATCATCAAGATTTTTGATGAAATAGAAAATATGGTCGCGCATATCATCGATTTCATCTGATAGTTTTGCGCCTTGTTTTTTGTTCTTATTCAATAAATCGAGATTTTGTACCGCTAAACCGTTTATCGAATTCGTATATATTTTGTTTGTCCTTTTTAGAACATTAGAGATGTTATTGGCACTTTCTTCTATAACACCTTGAATTGAGCTGCTTTCAGCTTTGTTCAAGGTATCTTCGGCTTTTATTTCTTTTGATTTTTTATTATAGGAGATATAGTTTCTTGCCAAGAGCAGTATGGCAACGAATAGTAATACTGCAATGGCAGCCCCTTTACCGAAGCTAATTAGGGCTAAGATCGTTCCTGCCGCTATAAAAGCGATTATTGCAGTACCGAACCAGCCCCCAATAACATTTAATACACCCGCTACCCTGTACACTGCGCTTTCCGCTCCCCAAGCCCTATCCGCCAATGAAGTGCCCATGGCTACCATAAAGGTTACGTATGTGGTCGATAAGGGTAGTTTGTACGATGTAGCAATAGAAATCAGAATACCCGCGACCATAAGGTTTACTGCAGCCCGCACCATGTCAAAAGCCGGTAGTTCATGCAGCTTATTTTTCGATAGGTGAATTACCGGTTTCTCAAATTGCTTTTCTACTTTTACTTGCCATGATTTTGGCAATAAAGTTGAAGTGGTCTGTGAAATAGCGATTGCGGACCTTACCAAACTACGAGATAGAAAGTTGGGTTGAAAACGCTCTTTAGTTTCTTCCTGGCTTGATAGATCCAATGAGGTTTTTACTACTCCCCTGGCTTTACTCGAAAACCACAGTGTCACTACCATGATTACACCTGCGGCAAACAAGAGTAGGGTAGGCGTAGGTACTTTGGCAGCTAATATTCCCATGCTAAATTCTGTGGCGGCAACTCCTGACGCAACCCAAGCTTCATACGACTGCCACGCAGCAATTGGCACTCCAATAAAATTCACCAAATCATTACCGGCAAAGGCCAATGCCAAGGCAAAAGTGCCTACACCAATAATCAATTTGTAAATATTTACTTTAGCGAAGTTCATCAGGATATAAGAAAGAAAGGACCAAATCACAAAGTTTGCCCCCGCAATAGAAACCCATTGATCTTCAAGAAAGGCTTTTATGGTAACGCCGCCTATGAGATCAAAACTTTCACCTGCAAAAGCAGTTCCTTTTATACCTTTCATCAATATAAAATAGGTGATGGCAGAAAGTGCCACCCCTCCAAAAAGGGCACCGACCCATTTTGCTTTTCTTTCAAAATGATATGATAGCAGCAAACGAGAGATCCATTGTACCAGCGCTCCGATGGAGAAAGCCACAAATACAGATAACAGAATACCGAATATGATTTCAGTAGCTTTAGAAGTATTGATATAGTTGACCACATCAGAAAAACTTCCATTGTCGGCAGCTATTTTTATCAACGACATGGCAACGGAAGCCCCTAAAAGTTCAAAAACAATGGAAACCGTCGTAGAAGTTGGCATTCCTAAGGTGTTGAAAAAATCCAACAATAAGATATCGGTAATCATCACAGCCATAAAAATGAACATGATTTCATTAAAATAAAACTCACCGGGATTGAAAATACCCTTTCGGGCGACCTCCATCATACCGCTTGAAAAGATAGCTCCAAACGCAATGCCTGCGCTGGCTACAATCATAATGGTCTTGAACGAAATGGCTTTTGATCCAATGGCTGAGTTCAAGAAGTTTACAGCGTCATTACTAACCCCGACCACGAGATCTGCAACTGCCAGAGCGGCCAGGGCGATGATCATTATCAAGTAAATATTGTCCATAAATCCCTAGAAATTAGGATGCAAACCTAGTTCAAATCTTTTCATTGAATGTAACCAAAACGTTATTAATTTCGCTGGATGGTATCTTCGCTTGTTTAATAAATAAAAAGGAAGAGGAGTCTGTTTAATTGAAGTAGAAACCAAGTTTAACCCACAAAATTCGACATTTTAATGCTATTAAATTAAGAAGTTACGGCGTTCCTAATTACAACGAATTTACCTTATATTTACGTTTGATTAACATTAAAATTTCCATGTCCGGTTCGGTTTTAGGGTGAAATTAGCCATGATTAAAAAATCATTTTTCTATCTCTTCTTGGTACTATTGGGCATTGTCTTGTTCTATAATCAGAACTTTAAGACCATTGTGGCGGGTATTGCCATTCTTCTATTCGGTATGATTATGTTGGAAGAAGGGTTTAAAGTTTTCGCCAAAGGTCCACTTCAAAAAATCTTAAAAAAAGCGACTGACAAGCTTTATAAAAGCATTACAGCTGGGGCCTTGGTCACTGCCTTTATTCAATCAAGTTCACTGGTATCGGTAGTTACGATTTCTTTTATTAGTGCTGGGCTGATAAGCCTAAGTGGAGGAATGGGATTGATTTTCGGGGCAAATATTGGAACTACGGCCACAGCTTGGCTCGTAGCCGGGTTTGGCTTGAAAATAAAAATATCAGCTTTGGCAATGCCCATGCTCGTATTCGGGATTATTTTTTCATTACAAAAAAAGACTTCGTTAAGGGGAATTGGTAATATCTTGGCCGGATTGGGGTTTTTCTTTTTGGGAATCCATTACATGAAAGAAGGTTTTGATGTATTTAAAGAATACATTGATCTTACTGAATATGCCATTCCAGGGTTTTTGGGGGTAATCGTTTATACGGGTATTGGCATCGTTATCACCACGATTCTTCAGTCAAGCAGTGCAACATTGGCTTTGATTTTAACTGCCTTGGCAGCCGGACAAATAGAATATGAAAATGCACTGGCCCTTGCCATCGGTGCAAATGTTGGCACTACCATTACGGCGGTCTTAGGATCTATAAGTTCCAACATCTGGGGCAAAAGACTGGCAGGAGCGCATTTAATATTCAATTTTATTACAGGAATAATAGCCTTGGCGGTCATCTTTCCACTTGCCGATTTAGTAGATTACCTATCGGGTGTGGTAGGTATTTCAAGCGATGATTTTACACTAAAACTGGCAATGTTCCATACCATATTCAATGTTCTTGGCGTAATCATAATGATACCGCTCATAAAAAGGACCGAAAGGTTCTTGATGCGATTTTTCAAGGAAAAAGAGGGCAAAGGTATCGAAGAGCCTAAATACCTGAATGAGAGTGTCCTGGAGTTTCCAAGTACGGTCCTCTCCGCATTGACCAAAGAATCGAGGTATTTGTATGAAAATGCAGTTTTTAAAATTGTTACACATGCATTGAATATCCATAGGGGAGATATAAAATCCGATTTAAAGCCAAAGGACATTGTCAAGAAATCCAAGGAGGATTTTAAAACCGATGTGCGTGATTTCTATTATAGTAAGGTAAAAACTATTTATGGTGAAATAATCCGGTATGCCACGACGGCCCAAAGCAACTTGAAGATGGGCAAAAACCTGAATGATAGGATTTCCGAAATTATTATTGCCAACCGCAAGATGGTCGAAGTAATAAAGGCCGTGTTGGAAATCGGCATGAACGTATCGTTGTACCTAAATTCCGATAATGTGTATATGGCCAAAGAATACGATAAGTTTCGCAAGAAAATTGTAAAGGTCTTACGAGTTATCTATTTGTTCAGAACAGAGGACGATAAAGAAGAACATTATACTAAACTTTTGAAACTTAAAAACGAGGCGAAAGAAGGAAAACACCAAACCACAAAATCAATCAACGCTCTAATAAGTAAAAATTTGATTACTGCCGAGATGGCTTCTTCTTTGGTCAATGACAAGGATAATCTTAATGAAATCATCAAAAACCTGATTACGGCCGCAGAACTACTTTATGTTGAAAAAGATTCTTTGTTTGAAAATGAGAAAGAACAACAGGCTCTAGAATCTGTTGCTGTTTAAAAAGCGCTATTCTTCTAATCTGCGAATTTCCTTTGAACGCCTATTTTCATCATAGTACAGGTTCAGAATATTCATATTGGCCTTGATCAAGTCTTTGGTCTCCAAAAGAATGCTAAAATACAAGGTGGTGTTTTTAGGACTCGATTCTTCAGTTCGTGTGCGTTCTACTTCTCGTTGTATGGATTCTTGAACACTATCGAGTAAAGCTTGTTTTTCTTCAATAATACCAGGAACGATTTTATCAAAGCTACGGGAGTCGAAAATAGATCGTATTTCAGAAAATAAATGGACCAGTTTTTCATTGATGTCCAATAATTCTTCAGCCTGTTTCTTCTTGAGGGCCTTATGGTTATTGTTGACGTGCTTGTGGCTTACCTTTGCTATCAAGCTTGATGACTGGGCTACATCTTGAATACTGCCAATTACGTCGATATAAAATTTGCTGGCACCTAGGTATGAGTCGTCAAGGTCTTTGATAAAGTAAAAGATATCATTTTGCAATTCTTCAATTTCCGATTCAAGTTTGACAACCATGGTCTTGGCTTTTTTCAAATCGTCTAGATTTTGGTCAACCAAACCTTTGATTGTGCTATCATTGATTTTACTTACACGTTTCAATGCCTTTGATATATTATCTGCGCTTTCTTCGATTACACCATGAATAGAATTGCTTTCTGCTTTGCTAAGGCTATCCTCGGCTTTTACCGCCCGCGATTTTTTCTTATGGCTTATATAGTTTCTGGCCAGCAATAGAACAGCAAGGAGTAATAAGACCGCGATCATCGTGCCGCCGCCCAAATGGATTAAATATGCAACCGTACCGGCTGCAATAAAAGCACTCAGCGCCGTAAAGAACCAACCGCCGATAACATTTAACACACCGGCCACTCGATAGACGGCACTTTCACTTCCCCAAGCCCTATCGGCCAATGACGTACCCATAGCGACCATAAAGGTTACATAGGTCGTAGACAAGGGCAATTTCATAGAGGTTGCAATAGAGATCAATACACTGGCCACCATTAGGTTTACCGCGGCGCGTACCATGTCAAATGCTGGTAGCTCATGCGTCTTTCCTTTCGGTAATTCAATGACGGGTTTCTCGAATTGTTTGTCGATTTTTTCCTGAATCGAGTTGGGAACAACGGTCGCCGTATACTTCGAAACCAGCATTGAAAAGCGCACTAAATTTCGCGATAAAAAGTTGGGTTCGAAACGCTCTTGGGTCTCCCCTTGGCTTGAAAGGTCGATCGAGGTCTTGACGACCCTTCTTGCCTTACTTGAAAACCACAGCGTCAATACCATGACGAAACCTGCGAATAAGAGAAATAAGGTCGGCGTAGGCACTTTGCTTGCTAATACATCCATAGCGAATTCGTTCGCAGGTATACCAGAAGCCAACCAGGCCTCGTATGACTGCCACGCGGCGATGGGGACACCTATAAAGTTGACAAGATCGTTGCCGGCAAAGGCCAAGGCCAAGGCAAATGTGCCTACGGCAATAATAAGTTTGTAAATGTTCTTATTGAGAAATTTGACAACGACATAGGATAACAAAGTCCAGATTACAAAACTTATCGTAACGATCAGGGCCGTTCTACCTTCTATTAATGGCTTGATTTCGCCGTAATAATCAGTGCCTTTCAAACCTTTTATAAAAATAAAATAGGTTATAGCCGCCAATGCAACGCCTCCGAAAATAGCTCCTGCCCATTTTGATCTTCTTTCGAAATTGAAGGAAAGCAAGACACGTGAAACAAATTGAACAAGGGCACCTACTGAAAAGGCCACCACCACCGACAATAGAATCCCTAGGATAATTTCAGTTGCCTTTTCCGTATTAATGTAGTTGTATAATTCCGATACCGAACCATTGTCCGCACCGATTTTGATCAAGGCCATGGCCACTGCCGCACCCAATAATTCAAAAACAATTGAAACTGTAGTCGATGTCGGCATGCCAAGGGTGTTGAAAAAATCTAACAGGAGGATATCAGTAATCATGACCGCCATAAAAATGATCATAATCTCACTGAAGTAAAATTCGCCGGGAACGAAAATTCCCTTACGCGCCACTTCCATTAAGCCATTGGAGAACACCGCACCAATGAAAATTCCAAGACTTGCAACAATCATCATTGACCGAAAAGAAATGGCCTTTGATCCTATCGCAGAATTTAAAAAGTTTACGGCGTCATTACTAACACCCACCACAAGATCCGCCACAGCTAAAACGGCCAAAGCCACGATCATCAAAAAATATATGTTATCCACAGTTCAAATTGGTTGGTATAAGGGATTAAATATGAACTAAATATATAATAAATTATATGACGAATGTCATATTAAAAATGTACCTCCACTTGAAGACGATACGTCAGTCTATTAGTTCCTCCATCCAAATTAAGGTAGCTCAAATCAGTTTGCACCTTTAATTTGTGTCCTACAATGTATTTTGAAAGCCCTAAGGTGTATTGGCTCGCGGGATTTCTTCCGGTAATATTCTCATCTAATTTAATGTTCGTATAGCGGCCCGAAATTTCCCAATTATTTTTGAATAAGTACCCCGTTTGAAGGTTTAGACCATTTCCTACTTGCACCACATCATCAGTCGCTGTACCATCGGAATTTTTTGCGATAGGATCTCCCGCCTTTCTATTGGCGTATTCGCCCATAAAAGAAAATCCGTTGTACTTGAACATGGCATCTATAAAGATGGTGTTGATATCTGTCTGATAAAAACCCATATCATTGAGCATATAGCGGCCTTGATTGCTTCTCGTCTTCACAGCATCTTGGTTGGTATCGAATGTGGCTGCGATCATTAGTTTAGGTTTTTCTTCTCTTACTAAATCTGCCCCTGTATAATCGCCTTTCCCTTTGAAGGTTCCAAAAGGAAGTAACTCTACGCGCGCCGTATATTGATATCCCCCTAAATTGACAGAAGTGATATTTCTACCTTCGCCCACAGAAACCGCAAGTTTTTCGCGAACAACAAAGTTGTCTGACAAACTAAAATGATGCCGTATTTGAATACCAAGGTCTCTATCGATGGTAAATATTCCGTTGAGCAGTGAACGGTCGACCTGTTGCAAATTGCCAGAAGAGATAACACGTTCAATGTTTCCTGGAAGTTTGGTTTGCCCCATCCAGAATTCAAAGTTCCCGTAGAAATTCCACATCACTACTGCATCCAAAATAAATCTAGGAGCATTGCTTGTAAATTGTGAGGCCCCCGACAAATCTCGGTTTGATAGACCCAATTCGATTTTGTATTTCAGCTTTGGGGAATAGGCAAAGCCATCAAATTTCAATCGTGCCCTGCGTATCAAGAAGCTTTGTCGGGGATCAATCAGGCCTCCTTCTGGGCTTTCGTTCCAATTGGCGATAGCCAATAGTTGCATGCGGGTACCGATTTTCATCGTAAAACTACTGTCTTTTCCGACAAGATTGAATAACCCTTTTCCGAAAGCAGGTGCGTTGGTCTCTTGAGCTTTTGATAAAAGTGCAGCAAACAGACATAGGCCTAAGGCCAAATGTTTGATTATCATTACGATACTAGTTTTTGTCGTTGCGAAAATAACTCTTATCAATGTTAAGTTAATATTTCCGTAACGTTATCTCTTGAGTAAGATGTGAAGCAAGTCCAAAAAGGAGCTAAAAAAAAAGAAGCTACCCTGGTTAGGGTAGTTTCCGAATTTCCGAAGAAATCGTCGACAAAAACTAATATCTACCAGAAATTCATTTTGTTGTATAGACAATATCAAATATTAATTTTCAAATTAGCATGATTGCAACTCTAACATTATTTAATTAGTAAGTTTTAAATCAGCGTCACTTGACAAAATGAAGATTTATGCAATTTTCAATGTAAAATTGACGTTAACTAATAGTTTTTTTAACGTAAATTTTTTATTAGCTTTGATTATCATAAAATAAATACCTCATTTGCATGAAAAATACAATTATTCTTTTGACACTGGCCTTCACGGTATCAGTCGGTTATGCCCAAAAGGAAAAGGAAGTAAAACTAAATAAGGAAACCAATCTTATAGAAGCTACCTATTTTCACGATAATGGTGAAATAAGCCAAAAAGGAACCTTCGATTTGGCAGGTAAACTGCATGGCGACTGGATTAGTTTCAATGATGCCGGGAAGAAAATTTCAGAAGGCGCCTATAGTAATGGTGTTCGAACCGGTAAATGGTTTTTTTGGAACAAGGGTGTTACTAAAGAGGTCGAATTCGATAATAATATTATTGCAAGCGTAATCGATAGAGAAGGAAAATCGTCTATTGTAACCAAAGATTAAATAAAAAAACTCTAAATAAAAAAAGGTATATCGATGTAACACCGATATACCTTTTTTTATTCCTTTTACAAAAAGTCTTATAGCATAAATAACTTTCTGGCAAGCATAACAATTCCACTAAAAAAATCGTTTTTGTATACTTGAATCTCTTCTTGTGCTTGGTTCATTTGGGCTTCCATAATTTGTAGGTTTTGTTCGGGGTCCCCCGATAGCTATCGGGATGGGGTGCGACTTTCAATTAATAACACTATAAATATAGATCAGAATACTATTGGAATAAAATTCTTGTTGTGAATCGCCATTAACATGTTGTGAAAAATATGAACGGTCAATTTCTTCGATGAAATACAGCCTCATCCAGCTCTCTCTCAGGAAGAAAAATATGTCAAATTTTGATTTGGATCACGTTCTTGCTAGGAATGGACAGGGTATATTTGAGTTTGGTTTTGAACTTTCGCTTAAACTTTATCGTGCCATTTCAGGAATATCGCCTTCTACTATAAGTGTACCCTCAGTAGCTTTTTTGATATCATCTACGGTTACACCTGGAGCACGTTCTTTGAGTAGAAACCCTTTGGGTGTGACCTCTAATACAGCAAGATTAGTGACAATTTTGGTAACGCACCCTACGCCTGTTAGCGGCAAACTACATTTCTTAAGTAGTTTTGATTCCCCCGCCCTATTGGTATGCAACATGGCGACAATAATATTTTCTGCAGATGCCACTAAATCCATCGCGCCGCCCATACCTTTGACCATTTTTCCAGGAATTTTCCAATTGGCGATATCGCCATTCTCTGCAACTTCCATTGCACCTAAAATTGTTAAATCTACATGCTGGCCACGGATCATTCCGAAACTGGTAGCGGAATCAAAAAATGAGGCTCCGGGCAAGGTGGTAATCGTTTGCTTTCCTGCATTGATAATATCGGAATCCTCTTCCCCTTCGAACGGAAATGGGCCCATGCCCAATACCCCGTTCTCGCTCTGAAATTCCACATTGATATCTTCCCGAACAAAATTGGCGACCAAGGTGGGTATACCAATTCCCAGGTTTACATAGTAGCCGTCTTTGATCTCTTTTGCTATACGTTTTGCTATTCCGTTCTTGTCTAACATTCCTCTTCCTTTTTAGGTAAAAACTACACATGTAACCCCTCTGAAAGAAACCCTTGAGGCCCCAATAAAGGGACAATCCTCTACTTGTGAGTTATTGGCGTTCCCGAACGCTTCGCTGCTCGATTCGCTTTTGATAATCCTTGCCTTGAAAAATACGCTGAACGAATATTCCGGGAATATGAATCTGATTCGGATCTAATTCTCCGGCAGGAAGCAATTCCTCTACTTCGGCGACCGTAATATTCGCAGCCCCACACATACAAGGATTGAAGTTTCTTGCAGTACCCTTGAAAATAAGATTTCCGGCTTCATCGCCTTTCCAAGCTTTTACAAACGAAAAATCGGCTTTAAAAGCCTCCTCAAGAACATACATCTTTCCGTTGAACTCTCGTGTCTCCTTACCTTCGGCCACTTCGGTACCATAGCCCGCCGGCGTAAAGAATGCCGGAAAGCCCGCTTGTGCTGCACGACATTTTTCGGCTAGCGTACCTTGGGGGGTCAACTCCACTTCTAATTCACCACTTAACATCTGCCGTTCAAATATGGCGTTTTCGCCAACGTAAGAAGATATCATTTTTTTAATCTGATGCTTATGCAATAGAAGGCCTAAACCAAAATCATCTACTCCCGCATTATTGGAGATACAGGTAATATCCTTAATATTCAAACGCACCAATTCTGCAATGGCATTCTCGGGAATGCCACAAAGGCCAAAACCTCCCAGCATAAAGGTCATACCATCTTGCACACCCTGCAAGGCCGCTTTGACATTCGCTACCTTTTTTGAGATCATACTCTTTTTCTTAAAAGCTTTTCGCTGAACTCAATGTACAACTTTTTTCTACGAAAAATGCCCTTGGTTTTTAGTAAAAACCAAGGGCATTGTAGAAATTCTATCTTAAATTTTGTTTAAGGCAGTAAACTAGAAATTCAAGTCATCAAGATCTTCTTCGATATCGGAATCTTTTTGTTCATCTTCGATGATTTTGTCACAATCTATATTTATCGACATGTCTTCGGGTGCGCTAAACTCCCCATCCGATATGCCCAATTCTTTATTTTCATAGTTCTTCTTCATGTAAAGGCCCCATATAGGCAAGGCCATAGCCGCCCCTTGACCATAAGTTATGGTCTTAAAGTGCGTGGCCTGATTTTCACCGCCGACCCAAACGCCGGTAACGAGATTTGGTACCATACCCATAAACCAACCGTTACTTTGGTTTTGCGTAGTACCGGTTTTTCCAGCAATCGGGTTAGTGAATCCGTAGGGGTATCCAGTAATGATCTCTTTATATTCCGTTTTGTTCTTCTGAGATGAATGTCGCAGGCGTGCACCCGAACCTCCTTCGGTAACGCCCTCCATCAAGTTGACCATGGCATAGGCCACATCTTTACTCAGTACATCTTTTGTCTCGGGCACATACTCAAAGAGTACAGTACCGTTCTTATCTTCGATACGGGTAACCATAACAGGTTTTACATATACCCCTTGATTTGCGAACGCACCATAGGCACCTACCATTTCATATACGTTTACTTCTGGAACACCTAAAGCAATTGCGGGTACTTCTAGAATTTCTCTGGTCAGACCCAAATTTTTAACAATGGAAACTACCGATCTCGGCCCTACTCTATCTATTAATTGTGCCGTAACGGAATTTACAGAATTGGCAAGGGCATCTTTTAGCGTATAGTCCTTACCGGTATATGTACCTACTGCATTTTTAGGGCACCAAGGTTCTGGGTTACCATGTTTCCCTGCTTCGATACAGTACAGCAAATCTGGTAATTTATCACAAGGTGATAATTGTAACTGGTCAATCGCAGCGGCGTATACGAAGGGCTTAAAAGTAGACCCCGCTTGGCGAGCTCCTTGAATGACGTTATCATATTGAAAATGCCTGTAGTCGATACCGCCGACCCAAGCCTTTACGTGGCCTGTCTGTGGTTCCATCGACATCATCGCTGCCCTCAAAATAGTTTTATAGTATCGAATGGAATCTAATGGCGTCATAATGGTATCGCGTTCACGACCATCACTGTTCCAATCGAAGACGGTCATTTTGGTTTTTTTGGTAAAAGATGCGCGGATATCTTTTTCAGATTTTCCCTCGTCTTTCATCTTTCGCCATCGCACAGAAGTTTTCATGGCTCGCTCCATAATATTGTCCACCTCTTCTTTCTCGAGATCCAAGAACGGTGCGGTCGGGTTGCGGTCGGGTGTATTCTGATTAAAGAATTCGTCTTGTAGTTTAGCCATATGCTTTCGAACCGCATTCTCTGCATTGGCCTGCATACGGGAGTCGATGGTTGTATAAATCTTTAGACCGTCTAACCAAAGACTCCATTTGTCACGTGCCCCTTCTAAAGCGGGCTTGGGGTTCTTTGCGATCCAACCGTTCATAAAACGCTGCAAGTACATTCTAAAATACGTGGCCAGCCCTTCTCTGTGTGATTCGGGATTAAAATTGATATCCATCTTCAAGGCTTGTAGCGAATCTTTTTCCTTTTCGGTGATGTAGTCGTACTTAGCCATTTGACTTAATACCGTATTTCTGCGATCCTCAACTAATTTTTCCCTACGGATGGGGTTGTAATAGGATGAGTTTTTGAGCATGCCAACGAGCACCGCCGATTCTTCGACCTTTAATTCTTGAGGTTCCTTGCCAAAATATATTTTTGCCGCTGACCGGATACCATCTGCGTTGTTCAGAAAGTCATATTGATTGAAATACATTGCAATAATCTCCTCTTTGGTGTATTGCGTTTCCAAACGCGTAGCAAGCACCCATTCCATTGCCTTTTGTTTGAGGGTCTCGAATTTATTCTTTGACCGTACCCCAACAAAAAGCTGTCGTGCCAATTGTTGTGTAATCGTACTTGCGCCTCCATTTTTCCCTAAATAGGCCACTGCCCTCACGACACCAAAGGCGTCAATTCCCGAATGGTCATAAAAGCGAGCATCTTCGGTAGCCACCAGCGCATTTACCAAATTTTTCGGAAGACTATCATAGGGCACCGGAGTTCGGTTATCATCCAAATAGAATTTACCTAAGGTTTTTCCATCGGCGGAAATAATCTCAGTAGCCAAATTGGTCTGCGGATTCTCTAAGTACTCATATTCGGGCATATCGCCCAGAAAGCCCCAAGCGGCAAATAAAAAAAGAAGCGCTACGGATAGGGCGCCCACCGAGAACAAAATCCAGAACCACTTGATGAATTTGAAAAACCCCTTTGGTTTTTTCTTTTTAGCGACCTTTGCCATACCGGAATGATTACTAATTATTTATTGATTATTATTACTGCTGATTACTCTTTTCTATTTCAAACCCTACGTCGGTAATACCTTCTAGATTGACTACGCCGTTTACACTACCATTTTTGCGCATGGCATGTGACAACCGTAAACTATATACGCCCGAAGCTGGAAAAACGATCTTTTCTTTGTACCATAATTTATTTTCCTTGATACTACCATAACCTTTACCAAGCCATGTACCGTTGGGCATGGCCATTTGATATTCCAGGGTGTCCTTTACGGTTTCCCCGGTGGGAAATTCCAATTCGGCAATCAAAAAAAGATTGTTGTACGGAAAGGTAGCGTCGTTGCGCACCGAAATAAACATATCATGCTTTTGCACGGTATCTATTTCTGAAAAGGTAAACTCAAAAGTGTTATCCTTGTTCCAAGCACCACTATCGGTAGCGCGGTATTCCGACTTTACTAGATTGTCGTTGCACGAAAAGAAAAGCACTATCGCACATAAGACATACCCATTTCTAACCATCTTTTTGCCGCCTTTTTCGGTTGTTCCTTCTTTTATTGTTGTTCTGGGTATTCGCCTTATTGTTACCGCTTTTATTTTTGGCCTTGTTACGGTTGCGGTTTCTTGATCTCTTGGGCCGGTCAAAGCGGGTCAGGCTATCTTGGCCGACGACGTTCTCGAACACCTTTTCCTCTTTAACGAAATTTTCTACCGTATATTCCTCTAGACTGGTAACTTTTTCTTTCTTTTTGTTTTTATCAAGAATTTCATGAACCTGTTCTTTGGTGAGCGTATGCCAATTCGATGGGTCCTCTTTGTACGAAAACCAGAGCATTCCCTTAAAAATATCCGTTTTTTGGCAAAATGCGAGTCCCTTCTCGGTAGAGAGCTTGGTATCTTGTGAGGGGAAATCTTTTAGGGCATCCAAATACATATCCAACTCATAGTTGAGACAACATTTAAGCTTTCCGCACTGCCCCGCCAATTTCTGGGGATTTAGGGAAAGTTGCTGGTATCGAGCCGCCGATGTAGAGACCGACCTGAAATCGGTCAACCAAGTTGAACAGCACAATTCGCGACCACAAGAACCGATACCACCCAAGCGCTGTGCTTCTTGTCGATACCCTATCTGTCGCATCTCGATTCGAATACCGAAAGCCTTGGCCATGTCTTTTATCAACTGTCGGAAATCAACTCGTTCTTCCGCTGTATAGTAAAATGTAGCCTTAGAACCGTCACCCTGAAACTCGACATCCGAGATTTTCATCTGAAGCTTAAGGATAATCGCTATCTCACGGGCCCGCTTTTTTATCTCGTCTTCGCGGTCACGACATTTTTGCCATTTATCAATATCGTTTTGGGAAGCTTTTCGATATACTTTAGGAAGCTCTTCGTCTTTAAAATCGACTTTTTTGCGCTTCATCTGCACCTTTACGAGTTCGCCGACCAAGGTCACCATACCTATGTCATGACCTGAAGTTGCTTGGGTAGCCAAAATATCGCCAATGGAAACGGAAAGGTTTTCGCTATTTCTGAAGAATTCTTTTCTACTGTTCTTAAAACGGACTTCTACACAATCGAACGGTTTGGACCCGTTGGGAAGCGACATATTAGAAAGCCAATCAAAGACCGTTAATTTATTACAACCATCGGTACCACAAGTTCCGTTGTTCTTGCATCCACGAGGTTGTCCGTCCTTACCGGTCGAACAACTACTACAGCCCATATTTTATATGTTGGTTTGGCCTAGACGGGGGGTTTTAGCCAAATAAAAGGTTCGTACTAATTTCAAATGTAAAGGTAGTGAATTTTTAATGTGATGTAAAGAAAGTTGACAGTTCTCAATGGCAGTGGGCAGTATTTTGCTCGGTACTAGACGCCCGATACTTGGTACTTTATCGTTTAGGATTTTGTTTTCTGGGTGTCGGCTATTCAAAATGATTTGAAATTTTACTGCCAACTGCAACTGCCAACTGAATGCTCATTTTTTGAATTTCAACACCTTTGACCTTCCTTTTTTGAAAATCTTATTACTGGCCCCTTTCCCTTTTCGCAGTTTTTTTTGTTGTTCGTAAGGTAGCCTATGCACTTCTTTGCATGAATCGGAGCAGCACTCATCCATTTTTTGGGAGCAGGCTTCGCACTGAATAAACAAAAGGTGGCAAGCTTCGTTGGCACAATTGACATGGACATCGCAGGGTTTTCCACATTGGTGGCAATGGGCAATGACATCGTCGGTAATACGTTCACCGCGACGGTGATCAAAGACAAAGTTCTTTCCGAGGAATTTATTCTCCAGTTTCCTTTTTTCAACCTGTCGTGCATAATCGATAATGCCGCCTTCCAATTGGTAGACTTGCTTAAAACCCTTATGCTTATAATAAGCACTGGCCTTTTCACAGCGGATACCTCCTGTGCAATACATGACCAGTTTCTTATCTTCTTTGTTGTCGGCCAAATCTTTTTCAATGATATCGAGGGAATCACGAAATGTGTCGACATCGGGAGTGATAGCATTTTTAAAATGGCCTATTTCACTTTCGTAATGGTTGCGCATATCGACCAAAACCGTATCAGGGTCTTCTACCAGTTCGTTAAATTGTTCGGCACCAACATGAATACCTTTATTGGTAACATCAAAAGTGGCATCGTTGAGTCCGTCGGCCACAATTTTGTTTCGAACTTTCACCTTCAATTTCAGGAAGGAAAGGTTGTCTTGTTCAATGGCAATATTCAAGCGTGCGTTTTCGAGAAAAGTAATACTGTCCAAATGGATTTTGATCGCCGCAAAGTTTTCAGCAGGAATGGATAACTGCGCGTTTATACCTTCTTGGGCTACATAGATACGGCCAAGAACGTCAAGTTCGTTCCAATGGATGAACAAATGGTTCCTGAAAATTTCGGGGTTGCCGATATGTGCATATTTGTAGAAAGAGATGGTCAGGCGTTCTTGCCCGGCTTCTTCGATTAGCGTCGCTCTTTCTTTCGCGCTTAAGGTATTGTACAGTTGCATGCTATACGAATTGTTTAAGTTTAAAGAGAATTATTTTTAAGGATGCAAATATAGGAAAAGTTGAATTCACCCTTCTAATCAGGTGCAACAGAGCCCGCTGAAAAAGGGGGGGGGTAGTTCGGGGGAATCGTTGGGCAAGTTCAATCATTGATTTCAGAGCGCACTGCAGCATAGTGTCCCCTCTCCTAAATCCACTCCCCAAAGGGGAAAGGCTTTTAACTTCCCTCCTCCGGAGGCCTCGAACCATCGGGGGAGAAAGGACTTACAAGCAAAATAGTTTTTCTGAAGAAATTGTGCTTAATAGAGACCTACATAGTGTTCCAATAAAAAAGAGCCCCGACAAACATCAAGGCTCTTTATTGGCCATTCCATTTTTTCTTCTTCATAGCATTCTTTCAGAAATGCAAAAGGGAATTGGCCACCACTGCTCCCTGACACTAAACAGGAATGTACTTTTGAGTTAGTCCCCGATTTCATCGGGACAATATTTTTAACAAGATGCACAAAGCCACAAAGGGTTGCGTCAAAAAAAATTAATTTGTAAATGGTTATTAACTTAATCGAAAAAAGAAGGCCAACATTACAACGTGATCCAAAAAAACTTTACATAAAACAATCCTTACAAATTTGAATGCGTTTAATTCGCTATTGTTTGTTTATAAATGTGGGATACATATCTGGTATTATGCGAAAAGAAATGCTAATTTAGCATCCCTATAAAAAATTTAGAACAAGAACGTATGAGCTCGGAAAAAGACGCGAAACTGAAGGCACTTAAGTTAACCTTGGATAAACTGGACAAGACCTATGGCAAAGGTGCCGTAATGAAAATGGGCGACAAGGTCATTGAAGATGTTGAGGTCATTCCCTCAGGTTCATTAGGGCTCGACATTGCACTCGGCGTTGGAGGCTACCCACGCGGTAGAGTCGTCGAAATTTATGGCCCGGAATCTTCTGGTAAAACCACTTTGACTTTACATGCCATAGCCGAAGCTCAAAAGCAAGGCGGTATTGCTGCTTTTATAGATGCGGAACATGCCTTTGACCGTTTTTATGCTGAAAAATTGGGGATAGATATCGACAATCTCATTATTTCGCAACCTGATAATGGAGAACAAGGATTAGAGATTGCAGATAATTTGATTCGTTCCGGGGCCATTGATATTGTCGTTATCGATTCCGTGGCCGCATTGACGCCAAAAAGTGAAATCGAAGGCGAAATGGGAGATTCTAAAATGGGGCTCCATGCAAGATTGATGTCACAGGCACTACGTAAACTTACCGGATCTATAAGCAAAACAAACTGTACGGTAATCTTCATCAACCAGTTACGGGAAAAAATCGGAGTCATGTTCGGTAATCCTGAAACTACGACCGGTGGTAATGCATTAAAGTTCTACGCTTCCGTGCGCTTGGATATTCGTCGATCTACACAGATTAAAGATACTGACGGTGGCGTTCTAGGAAACAAGACCCGAGTGAAAGTGGTAAAGAACAAAGTAGCGCCCCCATTCCGTACTACCGAATTCGATATCATGTACGGAGAGGGAATTTCTAAAGTCGGTGAGATCATCGACTTAGGGGTACAATACGAAATCGTCAAAAAAAGCGGCTCGTGGTTCAGCTATGGCGATACCAAGCTAGGTCAAGGGCGTGATGCCGTAAAATCAATATTATTAGACAACCCTGAACTTTTTGAAGAACTGGAAGGCAAAATTAGAGCTGCCATAAAGGCGCTTAAAGATTGAAAAAGATAAACAGTTAGTAATAAACAGTATTTTAACTTACCCGGAACTGCCGAGAAGGGCAGTTCCGACCTCATCAAAGGAAAAGGAAATCGGAAGTTCCAAGTCAAGAACCTTTGAGGAATTATTTTTATTAACATATAGTGTTCGACTTTCGACCCAAAGTAATAGGACATTTATTATAGAAAAAATCTTTTCAGTCAACTTCACTGCAATAAACGCAACCTTTGCGATAATTTTTCATCTAATAGAAAAATTGAAGCATCATGAAGCGATTGTATTTTCTGTTATTTTCTACGGTATTCGTTTTAGGGGCGTGTAGTTTTGATGACGACGGAGTAAATTTTCATTATACCCCATTAGAGATTGTTAATGCCGATGTACCCGAATCATTTGATTTCGGTGGAACTTATACGATTAGTGTAGACATTTTAAGGCCCGACGATTGTACCTTGACCGATTCGTTCGATGTACGCCGCTTTACGACCGACTCTACAAACGTAAGAACGGTCACGGCGATAGGTATTCTTCTAGACAATGACGATTGTTTGCCTCTTGACCAAGAAATTCAAGATTCGTTCGAATTTGAAGTTATATATACCAATCCGTATATTTTTAGGTTTTACTCGGGCAAAGACGAAAATGGAGATTCCGAATTTATAGAAGTTGAGGTGCCCGTAAACAATCCTCAACCTTAACCATATCGAAAGAAGCTGTTTTTTGTTACCTTATAAGGCAGTGCAGCTAATCGACATATTTCAAGACAGGCCCTTTATAATCTAACCAACAATTTTGAGTCTCGAAGAACTCATAAATAACTGTAAGAACAGCCAAAGACAGGCGCAGGAACAATTGTATCGGGACTATTCCCCGACCTTGTTCGGTATCTGCCTCAAATATTCGCGCAATAAATCGGAAGCAGAAGACAACCTTCACGACAGCTTTATGGTCATTTTCGATAAAATCGGGCAGTTTCGGTCGAAAGGATCTTTTGAAGGTTGGCTTAAGCGAATTACCGTCAACACCGTGTTACAGAAATACCGAAAAGAAGAATATTTGAGCTTGGTCACCGAAAATACCGAAACGGAGGCCGAGGTAACGACCGGTTATGCCAACATAAACTTAGACACCCTTTTGGGCTATATTCAAGAGCTGCCCAACAAATACCGGCTGACCTTTAATATGTATGTGCTAGACGGCTATACCCATAAAGAGATTAGCGAACTTTTGGGTACATCGCCCGGAACGTCGAAATCGAACCTGGCCCGTGCACGTCATATTTTAAGGGAACGGATAGAAACAAAAAAGGACAAAGCCATCATCGGCCTACTCATCTTTTTCCTATTGGAAATAGGCGTATAGACGTTGAAAACATTACATCAAAAAACAAAGACATACCAAAGACATTGAAAAATGAGCAAAAAAAACTTAGATAAACTCTTTCAAGAGAAGTTCAAAGACTTTGAGGAAGTTCCCGACGAAAAAGTCTGGGATGGCATTGAAGCTTCCTTGAACAAGAACAAACGAAAGCAGGTCATTCCTATGTGGTGGAAGCTTGCTGGTGTCGCTGCTGTCTTGGCATTGGCCTTAATCCTATGGAATCCCTTTTCAGATAGTGTTAATAATTTACCGGCGATAACCAATACCGATAACAGTGATATTAAAAAGGAAGGTCAGCGAGATGCTTTGCAACTTCCTAAAACCCCAAACGAAGCTGTAGTCGAAAAAACTGTGGATGAACGCCCATTGGATGCCGAAAATGATCATGAAGTTGCCACTGATGCCGTAACGGTGAGTTCCGTAGATAAAGCTGCAATCGATGCAAGACAAAATCAGAGAGTATCCAACGAAAAATCGTCTATTGTCAAGAACGATACAGATAGTCAGTATACCGATAAAAAACCTGAAGTTGCTCCTATTTCCAAAGACGTTAATTCAAAAAATATACAACTCACCGCGACGGATACTAATAAGACGGATAGCGATTCAGAAACCTACGAAAACAGTAGCCTCAAAAAAGATGTTCTCAACATTTCGATCGACAATAAGAATGGAGCTATCGCTGGCTCATCAGATAACAAAACAGAGGAGACGATTACAGACCCCGCAACAACGGTTACAAAAAACGCCACCGGTATTTCGGTAGTTAAAAATGATGTAGATAGTACGAATCGAAATATATATCCAAAAGAATCGACAACGTTCAATACTGAAGAAAAAGTAGCACAAAGCAATCAAAATAGCAACAATGCGGATAGGGAAACCGATCCGAAAAAGAAATCGATTTTCGAAGCCATTGACGAGCAAAATGAAGAAGAAATTCTTGCCAAAGTCTATAGTGGTCGTTGGTCTGCGGGGCCCAGTATCGCACCAGTTTATTTCAATGGTATTGGAGAAGGTTCCCCGGTACACTCCAATTTCACCCAAAATGCGAAATCAGGCAATACAAATCTAAGCTACGGTCTTTCGGTAGCTTATGAAGTCAGTAGCAGACTGCGTGTACGATCCGGTCTACATAAAGTAGACTATGGCTACGATACTGACAATGTAGAATTCTCTTCTTCGTTACAAGCTGCGGCCAGTGAACGAATTGAAAATATCAATTATGCAGCTGCATCGAAAAACTTGGTGGTAAAAAGCAAAACGAACAGTTTTTCCAATCTTGAATCGTCTAACAACGATGTGGCCATTGAAGTCAGTGCCGCCAACAGTTCTATGCGCACTGGCACGATGTCGCAACAATTCGGATATCTAGAAGTGCCTTTAGAACTGGACTACGCTCTTATCGACCGCAAGTTTGGTGTGAACCTAGTTGGTGGTATCAGCTCCTTGTTTTTGTTGGATAATTTGGTGCTACTTACGTCAGGCGACCTAACCACTGAAATTGGGGAGGCCAATAATGTGAACAATATCAACTTTAGCACGAATATCGGTTTTGGTGTCAACTATAAGTTTACACCAAAAATACAATTGAACATCGAGCCCGTATTTAAATACCAATTGAATACGTTTTCAGAGGTCTCGGGTGATTTTCAACCTTTTTCTGTCGGAGTTTATAGTGGCCTGAATTTTAAATTTTAATGCCAATTTGACTATAAAATAACACACAGAAAAAGAGGATGCTTTATTGTTCTATGGCGCCGTGATTGATTTTCATAGCCCGAGCTACGGAAATCATAAACAAAGAAATAGAACGGAAAATGAACGAGTTTGAATGGGTTATTTTATGGTCAAACTGGTAGACAATGTTGGTTAATGTATCGATGCATTTTATCGACTGTTCTACACCTGCGGAGCTTTCTGAGGGACGCATTTATTTTTACTTTTAAAAAGCGCTGATAACCCCGACCCTTATTTTGGTTAGAAAAAATGAGATAACCTCATGTTTCAGTGGTTTATACTTATAAAATTTGATAAATTTATATAACTATATGTTAACGGTTATCATTGATTTCTTAACCAATTTAAATACGTGAATCATGACTACATACAGGAATTTTATCGGAATTTTATTTTCTCTCACACTACTAATTTCATGTACTGAAACTAAGAACTCAACTAAAGCTAATCCCATTCCTGTAGGTGAGGGGAGGTTGGCTGTTGATGGGGGGGAAATATGGTACAAAGTAACGGGCAAAGGATTGGGTACGCCACTTGTATTGTTGCACGGAGGGCCAGGATACTCCAGTTTCTATCTCAAACCTTTAGAGGAATTGGGTAAGAATCGACAGGTCATTCGTTATGATCAATTGGGAGCTGGAAAATCAGATGTTGTAAACGACACCAGTTTATTCACTACCGACCATTTCGTCAAAGAACTGGAAGCCCTAAGAAAACATTTAAACGTCGAAAAATGGAACGTTTTAGGGCACTCTTGGGGCACTATACTGGCTTTTGAGTATTATCAGAATTATCCCAAAAAGGTATCTTCATTAATTTTGGGCAGTCCCTGTATAGATATGAATGCTTGGGAACAAAGTACAAATCAACTACTTGAGACCTTACCGGATTCCCTAAAGAATGCGGTGCTTGATGCAGATGCTTCAGGCAATTATGAAAATCCCACGTACGAGTCGGCAATAACCAAGTTCTATGACAAATATTTGTGGGGTGCAAATCCAATTGAAGAAGATCTAGACAGTATTATGAGTACTGCAAATTTTGATATCTATCAACATATGTGGGGACCAAGTGAATTTAGTATTACCGGTACACTTAAGGGTTATGATGTTACCCCTTTGCTAACTGATGTAGATGTCCCTATTTTATTCACAGTTGGTGAATTCGATGAAATTAACCCAGCAATGGTGGAGGAAATGGCATCAATTAATAATTCGGAATTTGTGGTTTTCAAGGGGTCGAGTCACCTAACAACCTGGGGGGCAAGAGAGGAGAGTATTAAGATTGTTGAAGATTTCATTTCAACTTCAGACCTAAAAAGATAGACGACTGCTAACAATTGAGAAATCTCGAAAGTCAATGAAACATAACCTGCCGATAACCTTCTTCCTATTACTAATATTCTACGGATGCAAAAATTCAACGTCTAACGAATCGAAAAAAAATGCTACTAAAAAAATTGCTGCCAAACCAATAGTCAGTTTTACATTCGACGATGGAAGCACTATGGACATAGCCCATTTCAAATTTGAGAAATGGAACGAAATGCTACTGTCGCATCTTGAAAATGAACATCTAAAAGCGGTTTTTTTGTTACCGGCAAGAATAAACTGGATAAAAAAGGGCAATTCTTATTGAAAAGTTGGAATGAAAAAAGGACATCAATTAGGCAATCATTCGTTTACACATCCCAATTTCAATTCTGAGAAAAATACTTTCCTTCTTTTTAAGAACGAATTGCTAAAAACGGACTCTATTATTTCAAAATTTGGCAATAGCATTAAACTATTTCGATTCCCCTATTTAAAGGAAGGGGAAACTAAATCCAAAGTCGATAGTATCAGGAACATTCTTGCCAAAAACAAATACATAAATGGCTATGTGACCATCGACGCATCTGATTGGTATGTGAATCAACGATTGATCGAAAGAATTAAAGACAAAGGTTTTGAAAGAACTGACGTTGACAGGTTTAAAGATTTCTACCTTCAACACATACTCGAAAGGGCCAACTACTATGAAAAGCTATCGTACGAGATGAACGGAAGACATATTAATCATACGCTCTTACTTCATCACAATTTGACATCCGCATTATTTCTCGGCGACCTCATCGAAAAATTTAAGGATGAAGGTTGGGAAGTAACAAATGCAGATAAAGCATATCAAGACAACATATTCGAAAAGATACCCGACACTGATTTTGCTGGAGAAAGTTTACTATGGTCTCTGGCCAAACAATCTGGAAAATACGACCAATCTTTACGATATCCCACTGAAGATAGTCGCTATGAAAAGGAAAAAATGAACAAACTGGAGTTGTAACCAGCGCGGGTAAACGTATGCGAATAAAGTCTTCGAGTACATAGGAAGTTTACCGATTCATAGTTCCGCAAATACTTCAATAGCATTAAAGCACAAAAAGGGCGGCCCCAAAAGGCCACCCTTAATTCCTAAATATTTATTACGCTAAAGCAACTCGTACTTACGCCAAATCAAAACGGTCTAGGTTCATCACTTTTGTCCATGTGGCAACGAAGTCTTTTATGAACTTCTTTTGTGAGTCATCACACGCATAAACTTCGCCATAGGCACGTAATTCAGTATTAGATCCAATTATAAGATCTGCACGAGTACCTGTCCATTTGATACTTCCTGACTTACGGGCTCGACCTGAGAAAACACTTTCATCTTCAGAAGCGTCCTCCCATTTCACGCTTAGATCAAGAAGGTTTACAAAGAAATCATTGGTCAATACTTCACGACGGTCGGTCAAGACTCCGTGTCTAGACTTATCAAAGTTCGTGTCAAGTACACGCATACCACCTATTAAAACCGTCATTTCCGGAGCCGTAAGCTTCATCAACTGTGCGCGATCTATTAGCATCGCTTCAGCTTTTGCTTTGTAATCCGAATTTTTATAATTTCTGAATCCATCCGCTTTGGGTTCAAGAGCCGCAAATGATTCTACATCGGTTTGCTCTTGGGAAGCATCCGTACGACCCGCGGTAAAAGGCACGGTTATTTCGTGACCGGCGTTTCTTGCCGCATCTTCTATACCTGCACTTCCGCCAAGAACGATTAAATCTGCCAATGAAACTTTTACGTTTCCAGATTTCGCTTCATTGAATTCTTTCTGTATACCTTCCAGAACACCAAGAACTTTAGAAAGTTCCGCAGGGTTGTTTACTTCCCAGTTCTTTTGTGGGGCTAAACGAATACGGGCGCCGTTGGCACCACCACGTTTATCTGAATCGCGATATGTTGATGCAGAGGCCCAAGCGGTAGTAACCAATTGAGAAATCGATAAGCCTGAAGCCAATAGTCGTTTTTTCAATTCGACGATATCGGCATCGTTTACCAATTCATGATTGACCGCTGGTACTGGATCTTGCCAAACAAGTTCCTCCTTAGGCACTTCGGGACCTAAATACCGAGAAACGGGCCCCATATCCCTATGTGTTAATTTAAACCATGCACGGGCAAAAGCATCTTCAAATTCTGCCGGATTTGCCTGAAAACGTTTAGAGATTTCAAGATACCTTGGATCTACTTTCATGGCCATATCCGCATCGGTCATCATCAACTCTTGGGTTTTCGAAGCATCACCTGCACGTGGAGCTTTTTTAGCAGCCGATGCTGCGGTAGGCTTCCATTGGTTTGCTCCTCCCGGACTTTTGGTCAACTCCCAATCATAACCTAAAAGCACATCAAAATAGTCGTGGTCCCATTTCGTCGGGTTTGGTGTCCAAGCACCTTCAATTCCACTTGTTATAGCATCGTCAAGTACCCCTGTTCCGAATGAGTTTTTCCATCCCATACTTTGTTCCGCCATCGGTGCGCCTGCAGGTTCCGGGCCAACATATTCATCTGGGTTAGCTGCGCCATGCGCTTTTCCGAAGGTATGGCCTCCAGCGGTAAGGGCTACAGTCTCTTCATCGTTCATAGCCATACGGCCGAAAGTTTCTCTTATTAGTTTTCCGGTTCCTAACGGATTAGGGTTGCCGTTAGGCCCTTCTGGGTTTACGTAGATAAGTCCCATATGCGAGGCTCCAAGGTTGGCTTCCAATTCATATTCTCCGTCAGAGAAACGTTCTTCATTACCCATCCACTCGGCTTCAGAGCCCCAATAGATATCTTCTTCAGGCTGCCAAATATCTTCACGACCACCAGCAAAGCCGAAAGTCTTAAAGCCCATAGATTCCAAGGCACAGTTACCTGTGAGAATCATTAGGTCTGCCCAAGAAAGTTTTTTGCCATACTTTTTCTTAATAGGCCATAAAAGCAATCTTGCCTTATCTAGATTACCATTATCTGGCCAGCTATTCAAGGGTGCGAAACGTTGCGATCCCGAACTGGAACCACCACGACCATCTCCGATACGATAGGTACCTGCGCTATGCCAGGCCATACGAATCATAAAAGGTCCGTAATGACCGTAATCTGCCGGCCACCAATCTTGAGAAGTCGTTAATGCTTCTACAATGTCTTTCTTTACAACGGCCAAATCCAAAGACTTAAATTCCTCCGCATAGACGAAATTTTCATCCATAGGGTTCGTCAGAGAAGAATTTTGACGAAGTACATTCAACCTTAACTGGTTGGGCCACCAATCTTGGTTAGTAGTTCCGCCACCAGCAGTTTGCTTTAATGTTCCGCCCAAATAGGGGCATTTACTAGAGTCATTGATGTCCAAAGCATTACCGTGGGCATCGTTGTTTTCGCTATTATCCATAGTGCTATTTATTTTCAGGTGTAAATTCACGTAAACTTACCAAAAATGTTGCTTGATTGGTATAGATAAAATCTTGATTTGTGCTATTTCAGTATTGAAAATATCTATGGCTTTAGCATTATCTCTAATGTGCTATCAAGAATATGCTGAACCTGATTTTCCCTCCTTTACCTAACATTTTTAAAAACCAACGAATTGCACTATAAATAAGTATCTTATTAGCAGAAAGTGTTACCTAACAAATCGGTGGCAGAAAACCTTAGAACCTCACTTGAAGTCTGACAATGTCAAAAACAAAAAACAAGCTTTATTTCACCTCGTTTCTGGTAGCTATTCTCGTTCTCATGGCATTTACACCCCGACAGCCGAACGTATTAATTATTGGAGATTCAATTTCAATTGGCTATACGCCATTTGTAGAAAAACAGTTTTCGCGACAGGCAACGGTAGTCCATAATCAAGGAAACGCCCAACATACCGGAACCGGATTGGAGAAAGTTGATGAATGGCTGGGGGCTGAACAATGGGATATCGTTCAATTTAACTGGGGACTATGGGATTTATGCTATCGTCACCCCGATTCAAAAGTCTATGGAAACCGAGATAAGATAAATGGAAAAATTACACATACAGTCGATGAATACGCTGCGAATTTAGATTCCATTATTTCACTTTTGCAAAAAAAGACCAACGCCAAATTGATTTTCGTTACAACAACCTACGTTCCTGAAAACGAAGCTGGCAGATATACAGCTGATGTAATACGTTATAATGATGCCGCAAAAACAGTATTAAAAAAATATGAGATTCCTGTAAACGATATTTATCAACAATCTATCTCGATTCACAAAAAATTCGGAAAAGGCTCCGATGACGTTCACTATACAACTGAGGGATATCAGGCATTAGGCAAACTCATCAATGATTTTTTGGATGCAGAAATTAAACAGTTCAAGAACTAAAAAAATAGTGATAGAGTTCTTGGACCTAGCTTAGTGCTGTTTTTTTTGCCGGTTCATCGAAGTTTTATCCCTTTAACAATTCATTTAAAATAACTTTCCTCACTTCTTCTCTCAATGTACTCTTATCCTCTTCCGCCAAAAGTGATGTCTCAAAAAAAGAATGCACTTTGGCCCGCACTCGACCAGGGCCACCACTAAAAAAAGAGAACGAAAAACGCTTTTTGTTATCACAAAAGGTAACGGGCACAATTGGAATATCGTGGGCAATGGCCATTTTAAAAGCCCCATCTTTAAATGGGTCGAGCAATACCGTTTCATCATCTGGAACACCACCTTCTGGAAAAATACAAATGCTCAACCCTTGGTTCAACCTGCGTTGTGCCCGGCGATAAACCCGGGTTCTACTTCGGGTGTCTTCACGGTCGACCATGATGCAGACGCGCTTATAGAAAAACCCGAATACAGGAATCTTTACAAGCTCCTTTTTTCCCACAAAAACAAACGGATTTTTACTGATATACAACATCAGCATAATATCGAGCATACTGCTGTGGTTAGCAACGAGCATGTAACTCTTACCTCTTTGTATTTTTTGTTCCCGAGTAATTTTCGGCGGACATCCCATACCATACAAAATAGGGGTTGCCCATAAATTTCGGGCCAACCAGAAAAACTGAGGGTACAATTTTTCAGATAGTGCAGTAACCAATAAAAAAGGGAAGAAAATAAAAATGGGAACAGCGACCAGAATATAGAACCAAATACGGTAGAAGGTGTACCCAATTTTCTTAAGAAATGGAACCATATAATCAAATGTAACCATTTTACCAGTGCCGTGTTAAGACTATTTTGTCGGGTAAGCCACAATTATTTTTTCTCTGTCCCACGTGAAAAAGGATACGGCTTGGGCCAGCAAAATAGTGCCAACAAGGTGCTAGGGTTTTCTGATTTCATTTATCTTTGGACTTCTTCGAAAAAAACGAAAATGGCAAGAATACTTACGGGCATACAGAGTACGGGCACTCCCCATTTAGGAAACATATTAGGGGCGATAATTCCTGCCATCGAAATGGCACAAAATCCCAAGAACGAATCGTTTCTATTTATTGCAGATATGCATTCGCTTACCCAAATCAAAAATGGTGAAGAACTAAGAAACAATACATACGCCACCGCTGCGACATGGTTAGCTTTCGGGTTGGACATCGACGAAACCGTTTTTTACCGCCAGAGCGATGTGCCGCAGGTAGCGGAACTGGCTTGGTATTTAAGTTGCTTTTTCCCTTACCAACGTTTGACATTGGCACATTCTTTTAAGGATAAGGCAGGCCGATTGGAAGATGTCAATGCAGGACTCTTTTCATACCCCATGTTGATGGCCGCCGATATTCTCTTATATGATGCGAATATTGTTCCCGTAGGTAAAGACCAATTACAGCATTTGGAAATGACGCGAGACGTAGCCTCTCGATTTCATGCCCAGTTAGGGGAAACCTTTGTGCTTCCTGAAGCGAAGGTACAACAGGAAACCATGTACATACCCGGTACCGATGGCGAGAAAATGAGCAAGAGCAAGGGCAACCTTATCAACCTTTTCCAAACTGATAAAAAACTACGCAAACAGCTAATGGGCATTCAAACGGACAGTACACCAATGGAAGATCCCAAAGATCCATCGACCGATAACGTATTCGCACTCTATAAAATTTTGGCCACTGTCGAACAAATAGAAGACATGAGTGCCCACTACCTCGCGGGCAACTATGGATACGGACATGCAAAACAAGCCCTCTACGAACTGATACTACAAAAGTTCGGTGATGCCCGAGAGAAATTCGATTATTATATGGCCCATTTAGAGGAAGTGGATCAAGCACTTGCTATCGGCGCCGAAAAGGCTAAAAAAGTGGCCGATGGAGTTTTGGAGAGGGTACGCACTAAAGTCGGGTATTAGGTAGGGGAAACAATCCATAAATCAAACGTTTGTCTATCATTATTCGATTAATGCGCAGTTACAGTTCAACTCAAAGTACTTCTCACCTGTAGGCTTATTTTTCTTTTTTCCAGCTTTTTGAAATATCCTCCGCAGGAAATGGACATCGGAAGCCATTAAGACTAATATTATTATTAGGAGAAGGGTTATAAAAGTTGACATGTTTTGAATTTGAAAGAAAAATACAACCAATTTCTTAATGGAAAACTGTTCGAATAAGAGCGGCAAACTAAGCGACCTTCAAAATTATAAACCAGTCTAAACTATTTTGCCTATTTCTCTATGGCCAACAATTCCATTTCGAAAATCAATGCAGCGTAAGGTGGAATCATTCCACCACCAGCTCCTCGTTGACCATAACCGATGTCTTGAGGAACAAATATTTTCCATTTTGAACCAACGGGCATAAGCTGTAAAGCCTCTTGCCAACCTTTTATCACTTGTGTAACTCCCAGTACAGTAGGCTCTCCCCTTTCTACAGAACTATCGAAAACCTTTTCACTAATGAGCATTCCTGTATAATGTACCTTTACCTTGTCGGAAGCTTTGGGTAATGGCCCATCACCTTCATTCAAAATTTCATATTGAAGTCCGCTTTCTGTGGTCACCACTTCAGGTCTTTTGCCATTTTTGGCTAAAAAACGCTCTCCCTCGGCACTTTGCTCTTTAGCCTCCTTTTCCTGCATAGCTTGAATTGTACTTTGAACCGAACTTTGGGCATCTTCAATTGAAATCTTTTCGTTTCCTTGAATAACATCCTCCAAAGCAATTACAAATGCGTTGTACGATAAAGAATCAAAACCTATTGTTTTTAGATTATTTCCGACGCTAACCCCAAAAGCATAGCTAAAACTTTGCAGGCTATCTTTCAGATTCAATTCTTTGGCTTTTTCTATTTCGCTCAAATCGGTTTGCATTTCTGCTGCTTGCGCTTTTAATTGGGCTACTTCTTTAATCAAGTCTTTTTTCTTTTGGCCGAAACTTGTTAAACTAATAAGAAATATGGCCAAAATGACAATCGGATTTTTCATTTGAATGTTTTTATTGGCTGCGAAAGTAACTAAAATCTAAAAATTACCATTAACTAGTATCACTTTTGCTAGGGAACTAAGAAAAGAACAAGTAGGCTGTTTTTATCTAGATTATGATAATCTCAACAAGTATCAAGCGAAATAAAATGACCTGAGAACTGTTCGGGTTAGAAAAAAATTTAGAACATTGAAAATAAGCTTTTAATCGCTCTTTTTAAGATTGAATTTTTATAGCTAAATTGAGGCTTTCAATCATAAATACTATGAAGCAATACGTTAGGAATTTTTTGCTGTCTTTTATTTGTTTCTGTGCCTTGCCCCAGTTTACCACTGCGCAAGTTGAAATCAGCGGTAAGGTAATCGACAAAGATACCGGCGAGGCTATTCCATACTGTAGTATTACTTCGGCCTCTTCATCAGCCGGCACGGCAAGTAACGAATTAGGCGAATTCGTTGTTTCAATAGACTCCTTACCGTCGAAATTGGTCTTTTCCCATATTAGCTATGGCAAACAAGTCGTTACCGTGTCACAGGCTTCAGAAATGACCGTTTCGCTAAATCCATTGGTAGCCATTTTGGAGGAAGTTGTGGTACTCGCAGCCAAAAAAGATGGGTTTGCGAAAGAATTGGTAAAAAAAGCCTATGAAAAGACAAGTAATACATCGGGAAAGCAACACTACGGGAAGGCCTTTTATCGTCAAAAATCTAAAAATGGCGACGATTATTCCGAATTTTCCGAGATTTTCTATGACTTGCGATATAATAGCTCAGGTATAGCGGATTGGAATATTGTGGAAGGTCGTTATGCCTTGAAAGACGATGCCGTTTACAACAGAAACTACACATTATTTTCCCGAATCTTGAGACCTTTGCAGCCAAATACGGAAGAACTTATCTTTCCCTTACACCCTAGTTTTGAGGTTTATTATGATGTAAAGATTATCGAAATGATTCTGTCTGGCGACACCAAAATTGCAGTTGTACATTTTAAGCCCAAAAGCACTATAAAAACCCCAATATTTGAAGGAAGCATTTATATAAACAGCAGTACCTACGATATCTTAAAGATTATCGGAACGATAGCGAGAGACGATTTAAAACTATCAAAGCTTAATGCCAATAACGGTTATTGGAAAGATTATGCAATCTCATATGAGATAACCTATAAACAAGATAGCACAGCAAGTTTAGTACTTGATTACATAAAAATTGATCAAGATTTCGATTACTTTAAGGGCGATTCGCTACAATACCATACGGTCACAACCTCCAATCTCACATTTTATGAACATTATACGCCCACATCAAGAAGAAGGCTGGGTGGGCGAATTACAAGAAATCAAAGTGACTGGGAGAATCTAAATGAAATCGGTTACAACGAAAGATTCTGGGCAAATAACCCCATTATCAAAAGAACGCCTGTGGAAGAAGAGGTCATCAGCTCCTTCGAAAAAGACAATGCCTTTAACTCCATCTTTTTAAATAGTGCCGAAAACATTGCCTTATTAGAAGCTAATCTAGCTGGGGATCTTTTTATAAAAAACTTCACCTCGGGCCTCAATGATTACAACAATTATAATCCGGTAGAAAAGGTATTTCTGCATACGGATAGGGACCTATTTTCTTCGGGCGAGCCAATTTGGTTCAGTGCCTATGCAGTTATCGGTCCCTATCACGAGCTCACGGTGGCTAGTCGGGTGTTGCATGTCGACCTGATAGCACCCAATAATAAGATAGTGTTATCGCAGACCCATGAACTGGCAAATGGCAGAAGTTCGGGTAGTATCGAACTTCCTAAAAATCTGTTTTCCGGTAATTATGAACTTCGGGCCTACACCCAGTGGATGCGCAATTTCGATACCGATTTCCTTTTTACAAAAAAACTAAAAATACTGAACAGCACTAATAAAACCCCCCCCGGCTCAGCAAAGGAAAATAAAATAGATCTACAATTTTTTCCAGAAGGAGGTCACGCGGTGGTTGGTATTGCTTCAAAAATCGCATTTAAGGCTATAGGAAGTGACGGTATCTATCGAAAGGTAACAGGAAAAGTTCTGGATTCGGAAGGTAGACCGGTCGCCGTATTAAATACATTCGATAGGGGTGCAGGGTTTTTTCAATTAGTGCCTAAAAAGGGTGTTCAATATGAAGCCGTTTTAGAAGATGGTACAAGATATCCACTCCCTGAAATTCTTGAAAATGGCTATACGATTTCGGTAAACAATTTAAATGGAAAGAGCATAAAAGTCATTGTGCAGGCCAGTACATCTTTAAGGGACAAAGCTTTTTATGCCATTGGGCATACTCGAGGACGAAAATACTATCAAGGTAAATTTGAATTCGGGGAAAGCCAAGTACTCACTTTTGAAATTCCTAAAACCAACATACCAAGTGGTGTTTTGACCCTTACAATTTTTGATGAATTCAAAAAACCACGATGCGAGCGGCCCATATTCGTAAACAATCAAGAAGAACTGGTCATATCTGCAAAAATTAAAAAAAAGAAATTTGGAAAAAGAGAAAAAATAGAGATGGGCATCACGGTAACCGACACTTACGGAAGACCCATATCTACTAACCTATCTATGGCTATAACGGATGTGAAGCAAGTACAAAAAGACCTAGGTTCGGTAAACATTTTGAGCCATCTCTTGTTACAATCCGATTTAAAAGGGCAAATTAGCAACCCTGGACTCCTTTTTAAAGATCATAAAAGAACGACCCTGAACCAATTAGATTTGGTTATGCTTACCCATGGGTGGCGTAAATTTCCTTGGCAAGAAGTGTGGAACGGCGCCAATACTGAGAAGGATTTTTCTTTTTCAAAAGGGTTACGCGTAGCGGGAACCGCGACCAGTAAATATGGAAATCCCCTGCCAAATACGACACTTAACGTTGTTGCTAAATCAGGAAATGACTTGGGAATGTATACCGCCACCACAGCCATTGGCGGGAAGTTTTCGATACCAGATTTTAATTTTAGCGACAGTACTCAAATTGCCATACACGCTTTTGATGTCAAGGATCGCCCTGTTGACGTAGTAGTTGCGCTAGATAAGGCTAAAATTTTAAAACCGCCTATGCCCCAATTTAAAAGTCCTGTTTTGGAGCAATCGGAAGAGTTAGATAGCTACCTAGATATGGCCAACAGCCGTAAACGATTTAATTCGTTATATGATTTTGACAAAATTAATGAGCTTGAAGAAGTAGTCGTTACACAAAAAAAGACAAACAAGCCGATAAACGCAAGACCATCGAATTACGGCCAGATGGCCGATGCAACGGTCTATACAAAAGATCATATCGCGATGCAAACCGTACTTCAACTGGTAAGCCTCTTTCCCGGAGTTCAGGTCAACGGTACAACGGTCAGCATCCGAAATCAAGGAACACCGTTCTGGGTGCTTGATGGTATTCCAGTATATAACGACAACCCATCTGCCTCTACGGTAGCACGTACAAACCAAAGGGAATCTCGGGCTAATGGCGGTAGCGGGGCACTTTTTCTGTCGGTTGCGCAATCGATGGCAGCTGGCCCTGCACCAACATTCATAACAACTATGGACGCGCTAACCATTGAACGTGTTGAAATTCTAAAAGGGGTATCTGCCGCCATTTATGGTTCTAGAGCTGCAAACGGGGTCATTCTTATTTATACGAAAAGAGGTGAGGGAGCCCCACCAATAATTTCCGGGGATTTTACGATTATGGGCCATGCGGCAGCACGAGAATTCTACTCCCCAAAGTATGACCTGAAAATAGAGGCGCATGAAAAGCCCGATTATCGTGCCACCCTATATTGGAATCCATCCTTTAGTACAGATAGTAACGGCAAAGCATCCATCGAATTTTTCAATTCTGATACTGCCAAAAGTATTCAGGTTGCAATCGAAGGTATCTCTACTTTAGGGGTTCCGGGCTCCTACTTAGAAACCTTTACCGCTAAGCATTAAACCACCTCCGTAGGTACTAGCCACGTAGAAAAATAACTTTTTTTTAAGAAATACGATTACAACAATTATCGAATGCGTTGTATCTTTAAAAAGACCCTTGTACAAGATATCCATGAGAGATTTTGGTAAACGTTCTATTTTTCTTTCCCTAGTCATTTTGTTGTCCTTTATTTTTCAGGTTTCCGCTCAAGAAAATAAGAAGTTCCAAAACATGTTTGGCAATCTCGCCACGTATACCAACAGCACCTCTCCGGAGAAAGTTTATGTACAGACCGATAAAGACTTCTATACCAATGGTGAGACAATTTGGCTCAAAACGTATATACTGAACGGTATAACCCACAAGGCCAGCGACAAGAGTCAGGTCGTTTACGTAGAACTCATCGATTCGAAAGACAGCATAATCGTGCAACAAAAACTATACTCGAAGTCCGTTGGAGCTTCGGGCGATATAATTTTGCCCAAAGATATCATAGAGGGCACTTATGTTTTGCGCGCCTACACGAAATATATGTTGAACGATCAAGATCCTGCGTTTTTTCAAAAGGAAATCCCCATTTGGGCACAAAGAATAAATTCGAATTATGTGTCGGATAAGGTCTCCAAAGAAAAAAAAGAAAAAAAAGAAGTGCCAAAAAAAGAGATAGCGACATTAAGGGCAGCGAAACCTATAGTTCAATTTTTTCCTGAAGGTGGTGATCTGGTAACCGGTATCGAAAGCGTGCTGGCCATAAAAATTACCGATGCAGAAGGAAACGGTCTCGCACTAGAGGGAAAGATTTTCGATCAAGACAGTGTTCTGGCATCCCTCTTCAGAAGTCATGAATTTGGCTTGGGCCGTACCTCTTTTAAAGTAGCGCCCAATACCGACTATCATCTACAAATTCAAATCGATGGTAAGATGATAAACTACCCGGTTCCCCCAGCCATCTTGAAAGGTTACGCTTTACGGGTCACGAACATTGGAGCATACATAAAGATCCGTGCTTCTACCAACATTACCAATGGTCTTCAAGGTGCACTGCTGGTAGGCCATCTTCGAGGAGATTTAATTTTTAAACAGTCTTTGAGAAGTAAAGGTGAAAATGTCCATACCATAAAACTATTGACCTCAAAGCTACAAGACGGAATCGCCCATTTTACCTTGTTCGCCCCTAACGGCGAACCCGTAAGTGAGCGCCTCACCTTTGTCGAAAGTACTGAAAATACTTTAAAATTATCGGTGAAAACGAATAAGTCAAGCTATGGTTTCCGGAACAAGGTCAACGTCGACCTTGCCCTAGTTGACGATAGGGGAAAACCGCTTGACGGCGATTTTTCAATGAGCGTGGTCACCCAAAAAGGATTACAAAAAGATACGGAGAACCTAAAGAGCTGGTTATTGTTAAATTCCGATTTGGGCGGAACAATTGCAGATGCCAACTTTTTTTTCCAGAAAGATTTGAAAGGCCGAAAGTACTTGTTGGATCTACTTATGCTCACTCACGGTTGGCGAAGGTTTACCTGGCAGTCTTTTATGAACAATGGCGTACGTAAAGAATTGGCTTTCCCGCCGGAAAAGGGCATTATGATAAATGGAAGCACCACGGCGTTCAGCAATCGGTACCAGGCCAAAAAAACACTTGCCACATTGAACATCTTGGCAAAAAAAATCAGCCAAGAAAAAAAAACGACCAATGCTCAGGGCAAATTTAGTTTCGGCCCTTTCTTTTTTCAAGATAGTGTCACGACCATTATAAATGCGAACAGCGTACCCGAAACCAAGAAGATCAAAGACCAAGTGTCAATATACCTAGACCCGCCATTTCCCAGTATTAAGGTCAAAAACTTTAAAAAGCGACAAATAAACACAGTAACGATTACCGATGCGAAGCCCTACCTTAGGGAGGCACAACGCAAAAAATTGACCGATTTTGAATATGGCCCTAAGGTGACCCAATTAAAAGAGGTGGTGGTAAAATCAAAAAAATTAGAAACCCGCCAAGAGCTTATCAACAAAGAGCTGAACTCACGAACATTATACGGACAGGCCCATAACAGACTTTTCCCGGACTCTATTCCGTGGGCGCAGAGCGGTGCGAATGGCATACTTGATATTCTAAGGCTTGTTCCCGGGGTACAGGTTTTTGGTAACTTTCCAAACCAATCGGTACAAATCAGGGGTATAGTAAGCCTTAGTGTGGTCCAACCGCTCTTTTTGCTAGATACTATGCCAGTTGACTTAAGCGTTGTTCAAGCCATGCCAGTTTTCGATGTCTTGTTCGTAGACGTACTCAAGGGTGCCGATGCAGCTATTTACGGCTCACGTGCCGCTGGTGGCGTAGTCGCTATCTATACCAAAAGAGGTGATAATTTTGAAAGTGTACCTACATTATCCCGGTGTCGCCAACTTTACGGTTCCAGGGTTCTATAAAACAAGGGAGTTCTACAAGCCGAACTATACCATGACCATACCTGCGCACCAAAAACCCGACTATCGCACGACCTTACACTGGGCACCCTATATCGAAATCAAAGATGAAGAATCATCGAAATTAATTTTCTATACCGGTGATACTGCCGGTCTATATGTAATACGCGTAGAGGGCATCACCTACGACGGCAGACCTGTGAACGGGTTATACCGCTTCAATGTTCTAGAAGGTCTTCCGTAAAAATTTGCGATATAAAAAGCGACTTACTTCTTGACATTTAGCCGAATCCATAGTATTTCTAAAAGAAAATCTAACAATGTCCTATGAAAAAAATTAGACCCCGGCTGTTACTATTTCCGTTCTTGGTATTGCTGCTTTCAATTCTCAAAACTACCGCACAAGAAAATAAAATCGCAAATAGGGTACAAAGTAAATTGGTTTCCTACGTCAAAACCAAAGCTCCCGAAAAAGTATATCTCCAAACCGACAAGGATTTTTATACCAATGGCGAAACGATTTGGTTCAAGGCATATGTATTAAACGGGGTTACCCATTTCACGAGTGAAAAAAGCAGGGTGGTTTATGTCGAACTGCTCGATACGCAAAATAACTTGGTTGCCCAGCGCAAACTTGAGGCAGGTAATTCTGGGGCGGCAGGCGATCTGCTGTTGCCGCAAGACCTTGATGAAGGCACGTATACACTGCGGGCCTATACCAGATATATGCTAAATGAGAAAAATCCTGTGATATTTCAGAAAACGCTATTTATTTGGAAACAGCAGATAAACCCTGAGGAGAATTCAAAAAAAGTTGGCACAGAAAAAAAGAAAAATAAAGATATCCAAAAACTGGATAACGGGATAACACAAATCACAAAACCAAGTATTCAGTTCTTTCCAGAGGGAGGAGATTTAGTAAATGGCCTTGAAAATGTTCTAGGTATGAAAATAACCGATACCTCTGGAAACGGAATAGCACTGGATGGAATAATTATTGACGGAGAGGGCAGGCCGGCAGCACCGTTCAGAAGCTTTGATTTCGGTTTGGCGGCAACCTATTTTACCCCTAAACCAGATACCGATTATTATGCACAAATAGAATTCAACGGTATTACGGAAAAATATCCTGTTCCAAAAGCAATTCTTAAAGGGTACGTTTTACATATTGAAAACAAAGGAGAATACATCAATATCCAGGTTTCTACAAATATACCCAATGGCTTGAAAGGAACCCTGGTATTAGGGCATCTTAGGGGTGATTTAATTTTCAAACACCAAGAAGTAAAGGGTAACGAAAATACCTATACCATAAAATTGTTGACTTCTAAAGTGGATGACGGCGTGGCACATTTTACGCTTTTTGCTCCAGACGGGCAACCGTTAAGTGAGCGCCTTACGTTTATCGAAAACAAGAAAAATGACATTGATCTTTTCCTAAAAACTGATACGCCCCGATACGGTTTTCGTGAAGAAGTAGATGTTTACGTAGTTGCTCAAAATTCAAATGGAAAGCTGCTCAATGGCGATTTTTCAATGAGTGTAGTCGACAATAGCAGTCTAAAAAAAGAATCCCCTAATATAAAGAGTTGGCTTCTGTTGAATTCAGATTTGGGCGGAACGGTAGAAAATCCAGATTTCTTTTTCAAAGATGATTCGGTTTCTCGAGACTACTTGTTAGATTTACTGATGCTTACGCACGGTTGGCGAAGATTCGTCTGGAAATCGTTCTTAAAGCCAGGTGTTACCAAAGAACTGCCCTTTTCCCCTGAAAAAGGTATTATGATAAACGGCAGTATTACAAGCTTTGAAAACCGAAACCAACCGAGAACAGCGATGACAAAAATTACTGTCTTGGGATCGGGTGGCTATCAAGAAGAGAGGTTGACCAATGTACAGGGGAAATTCAGTTTTGGCCCGCTAGTCTTTCAAGACAGTACCCAGACAATAATAAACGCGGTCTCCACTTCAGAAGGTAAAGAAGATCTTGCCATATACGTAGACCCGCCCTTTCCCGCTCATAAGATAACCGAAGCAATTGCGACTCGCCCAATGGATAAGGCGACAATGACCCACGCGGAGCCATACCTGAAAACCGCTCAACGTAAAAAAATCAATGATTTTAAATACGACCCTCAGGTCACGGCCCTCCAAGAGGTGGTCGTAAAGGCAAAACCAAAGACCCAAAAACAAGTGATCAACGAAAAGTTGAATGAAAGAACGTTGTATGGCAACGCCCAGGACAGAATTTTCCCCGATTCTATTCGAGGTTTTGAAACAGGTACTATTTTTGATCTGATAAGGACTATACCTGGTGTGCAAGTTTTGGTAGATGCTAGCTCGAAACAATTCGCAATCATTCGAAGCGGAAGGAATGCACCTCTATATTTGGTTGATGGAACGCCAACAACCCTAGACTATGTTAGAGCTTTGCCAATTTTTGATGTATTGTTCGTTGATGTTCTTAAAGGTGGAGGCGCGGCTATCTATGGTTCGCGCGCAGACGGTGGGGTCATTGCCGTTTATACCCGAAGAGGGGAGAATTTTGAGGTTCGTGAAAAAAGATCTCCCGGTGTCACCAATGTCACTATTACCGGCTTCTACAAAACCCGGGAATTCTACGTGCCTAACTATAGCTTTGTGCGGCCTAAACATCAAAAACCTGATTATCGCACCACTTTGTATTGGGAACCAAACATTCAGGTAAAAGAAGAACGGACAAAATTGAACTTTTATACCGGAGATACCGAAGGAAACTATACGATACGCGTAGAGGGTATTACCGATGATGGAAGGCCCGTTAGTACATTGTACAACTTCAATGTTGAAGAAGATTGACTTTTGATCAATACCTCTAAATGGCCGTGCTAAATAAAAGATATCAACAAAAAGAGGTGTCTAAAAAGTGCTTCCAAACACTCTTCTTTTCTAATTACAAACATGGTTGTTCTTCATTCTTTGGCTCCGAATATATCACAATACCGATACGGTTGGGGTCTTCGATAGCAAAACTGCCGCACAAGAAAATTAAATCGAGAATAAGTAAAAGAATTCACTGAATTTTTCAATTACGATACTGCCAAAAGTATTCAGGTATCAATCGAAAATTTGCTACTTTATAGGTCTTGAGCTCATACTTAAAACCTCTACCGGTAAGGATTAATCCATGGCCATAGGTGCTAGAAAACTTAGAAAAATAACTTTTTTTTAAGGAATACGATTACAGTAATTGTCTAATGTTTTGTATATTTAATTAAACACTTATGCAAGATATCAATGATAGATTTTGATAAACGTTCTATTTTTTTTTCCTTGGTACTCTTGTTGTCTTTCATTTTGCAGGTTTCTGCCCAAGAAAATAAGAAGTTTAGGAACATGTTGGGTAAACTTGCCACCTACACCACTATTAACACGCCGGAAAAAGTCTATTTACAGACCGACAAAGATCTTTATACCAATGGAGAGACTATTTGGTTCAAAGCTTATTTACTGGACGGGGTGAGCCATATTTTCAGCGGTAAAAGTCGCGTAGTCTATGTTGAGCTTGTCGATTGGAACGGCGCCGCAGTATCACAACTTAAATTATTTGTTGGGGCCAATGGAGTTTCGGGCGATATTAGTCTTCCGAATAAAATCAAGGAGGGTACGTATCTGCTGCGTGCTTATACTAGATTTATGTTGAATGATCAAGAGCCTCTTTTTTTTCAAAAAGAAATTAGTATTTGGGCCCAACGACAAAATTCAAACGATAACCCTAAAAAGAAATCCAGAGAGAAAAAGACAAGAAAAGAGAAAGCTCAAAAAGAGGTAATTGAATTGGGTACAAGAAGGCCTGTTGTTCAGTTTTTTCCAGAAGGAGGCGATTTGGTAACCGGTCTTAATTGTGTTTTGGGCATAAAAGTCACAGATGGAAAAGATAACGGCATTGCGTTAGAAGGTAAAATTTTTGATCAAGACAATAATTTGGCCGCTGTATTCCGAAGTTATAATTTTGGCTTGGGGCGGGCTTATTTTAAAGTAGAGCCAAATAAAAGCTATCGTGCTGAAATTCAGATTGAGGGTAAAACTGAACGATACGATGTTCCAGAACCCCTTACTAAAGGATACGGTCTTCAAGTTGTCAATATGGGGGATTATTTCCGTATTCGAGTTTCTACCAATATTGACAAGGGCCTAAAAGGTTCGCTCTTATTAGGCCACCTTCGCGGCGATGTGATTCTGAAACAGGCACTGAACAAAAAAAATGAAACTGTTTTTACACTTAAGCTATTGGCTTCAAAACTTCGTGACGGCATTGCCCACTTTACGTTGTTCGCACCCAACGGAGAACCCGTTTGTGAACGTCTCATCTTTGTCGAGAACCCCAAAAATAATTTAAAGCTTTCGTTGGTAACAAATCGAACCGACTACAACTTACGCGACAGGGTAAATATTGATTTGAGTGTTCTCGATGATAAGGGAAAGCCCGTCGATGGTGATTTTTCGATGAGCGTAGTTACCAGAAATGGAGTAAAAAACAAAACAGAAAATATAAAAAGTTGGCTATTGTTAAATTCCGATTTGGGTGGGACTATTGAAAATCCGAATTTTTTTTTCGAGGAGAATATAAAAGGCCAAAAGTATCTGTTGGATATGCTTATGCTCACCCACGGTTGGCGAAGGTTTGCTTGGCGTTCATTTAAGGCGCCCGGAGTGTCCAAAGAGTTGCCTATTTCCCCAGAAAAGGGAATTATCATAAGTGGAAGTACTACGGCCTTTAACAATCGTTACCGGCCCAAAAAAGCGCTTACTACACTGAATATCTTGGCACAAGATATTCACCAGTCAGAAGAAACGACCAATGCACAGGGCAAATTCAGTTTCGGCCCCTTCTTTTTCCAAGACAGTGTTGAGACGATAATAAACGCGAAAGGTTTATCGGGCGGTAAGAAAAATGATACGCAAACTGCGATTTATTTGGATCCGCCTTTCCCGAAATTGCTGGTCAAGAATACCGCAAAGCGTTCGATAGCCCAAATGACGACAATCTATGCGAAACCTTATCTCGAAAAGGCCAAACTTAAAAAATTGACTGATTTTAAATATGACAAAAAGGTTACCAAGTTAAAAGAGGTTGTGGTAAAGTCAAGAACAAAATCAAGGGAAGAACTGATCAATGAAGAGCTCAACTCAAGAACATTACATGGCCAGCCTCGGGTCAGGCTTTTTCCGGACTCCATTCCATGGATACAAAATGGTGTTAATAACGTGCTACAGATTCTTAGGCTTGTGCCAGGGGTTCAAGTTTTTGGGGCCTTTCCCAATAATCAAAGCGTACAAATTAGAGGATCGGTAACGGGTGGTCCCTTTTTCTTGCTTGATGGTATTCCGGTATCTCTAGACCTTATTCAAAATATACCGGTTTTCGATGTTTTGTTTGTCGATGTACTACGGGGGCCCGAAGCGGCAATTTATGGTGGCCGTGCAGGTAATGGTGTTGTGGCCATTTATACCAAAAGAGGTGATGATTTTTCGGGCATACAAAAACAGTATCCAGGTGTGGCCAACTTTTTTGTTCCTGGGTTCTACAAAACAAGGGAATTCTATTCACCGAACTATGCTATTTCAGAGCCTGACCATAAGAAACCGGATTACCGCACCACACTCCATTGGGAGCCGAACATCGAAATCAAGCAGAAAGATAGTGCCGAAATTCAATTCTATACCGGTGATACCGATGGGGAATATTTGATACGTGTCGAGGGCATTACCTATGATGGAAGGCCTGTAAGCGGGTATCAGAGCATCAGTGTAGTCGATGAAGATACCTCGAAGCTCTAAGTAGTTCGAATCGGACCGGCGCTCGGTTTTGTTCTCGTTATATAGTTTACTATATTTAAATATAGGCAGCAGTAATGAACAGTACTTCAATCAAGAATTAATCGTTAAGAAACCCATACATCACATTTTCCGGAGCGTTCACCTAGCGATAGGCTTCATATCCCTTCTTATAGTAAACGGTCAGCAAAAAGTTTCCGATTTCGACCCTGGGGCCGCTTATGAACAACATATATCATATCAAGGTCTGGAAAAGGCCTATGTACATACCGACAAGAATTTCTACGCGACCGGGGAAACAATATGGTTCAAAACCTACTTGGTCGACGGCACTACACATCGCAAGAGAGACCGAAGCCGGTTAGTTTATATCGACCTCCTGAACGAGGGTGACAGCCTTTTCGCAAGAAAAAAATTATATGTGGAGAATTTAGGTACAAACGGTGAGATTACCCTTGATAAAAAACTTCAACAAGGCACCTATACCCCACGCGCATATACGCACTATATGCTTTATGTTGGCTAATCAAATAGTTTTTGTCGATGTTCTAAAAGGTACGAGAGCGGCCATTTATGGTTCTCGTGCATCAAATGGTATTATCGCCATTTACACCCCTGGCACCCTTAGGATACCTCCAGAACCACAAGCGGTACCCAATGTCGATGGTTTCAAGATCGCCGGGTTTTCGAAGGTCAGGGAGTTCTATTCGCCAGATTATGGTATGCCTAACGATGTTCATCAAAAACCCGATTACCGAACCACCCTGCACTGGGAGCCGTTTGTGGCAATGGATGGCCAACGGGGCAAATCGGTCTCGTTCTACACCGGGGATAATTTGGGGCTCTACGTCATAGAGGTAGAGGGGCTGGCCACTGACGGAAGGCCTGTAAGCGGGTTTCACACTATTAGGGTAACCGACGATGCGTCGAAACTTTAAAAAGGTGTAACCGACCCAGCGGTCGGTACTATTCTTTTATGTAGTTTACTTCGATTCAAAAAGAACAGACTAGACGTTGTATTTCATCGATAAAGTCCTTTTAAATCAATGGTTAATGGCATCCACAGTAAATCTCAGACCCTGCGGTCGGTTATCAACAGTTCGATATCACGGTTCAAACCATAATAAAACGTCTTTTTTAGATAAACTCGAACAATCTTCGAGGTAGACGAGGGCCTATAATCTAAACCTTGCAAAGGAGGTAAATCCTATTCGATTTTCTGTGTTACGCCCATACACGAAAACCTTTCAAAAGGTTAAAACTATTGCCGGTTTCATGAAATTACTTTAGGTTTAAGTTGTATTCAACTTGTTTCATGAGAAAGCGTTTTAGCACATACGGTTTACTTTTGTTATTTCTATTTTTTTTGCAATCAGCTGCCGCGCAGCAAAACGCTACTTTTGAAAATATCGTTGGTAAGTTGACCGCATACGTTTCCGATGAAAGTCCGGAAAAAACCTATGTTCAAACAGATAAGGATTTTTATACCAACGGCGAGACCATTTGGTTCAAGGCCTACCTTCTAAATGGGATAACCCATACCAAAAGTTATAAAAGCAACGTACTATACGTAGAGCTCGTGAGCGCTACCGATAGTATCATTGCCCAACGAAAACTTTATGTAAAACAAACAGCCACAGCAGGTGAAGTCAAGCTCCCTGAAAGAATGGAACAGGGCATATACGCTTTACGGGTGTACACTCAATATATGCTGAACGATGAAAAACCTGTATTCCATGAGAAAAAAATATCGGTCGTAGCATTAGACGTTCGAGAGAATAGTACTTTGGAAACTTTCAACAAGAACAAACTTCAAGAGCTCAATCCTAAAAAAATAGGCCGCCCAAATCTTCGATTCTTTCCCGAAGGAGGGCATTTGGTCAATGGGATAACAAGTATCGTTGGGATAAAAGCGACCGATGAAAATGGAACAGGTATTTCCCTGCAGGGTACCATTGTAGACGAGGAAGATAATTTAGTAGTCGTTTTCAAAACTTTTGACTTCGGCTTGGGAAAACTTAATTATACCCCGGAAAACGGGAAAACCTATTTTGCGCGTATTGTAATCGATGGTAAGGAAAATAAATATGCTATGCCCGTGCCAATGGCAAAGGGGTATACGCTCAATGTCGTTAATCATGATACCCATATAATTATCAAAGTAGCCACCAATTTTGAAAAAGGTTTAAAGGGAACTTGGTTATTAGGGCATCTTCGAGGCCGTTCCTTCATTAAACGGAAAATAAACTCGGCCAATAGCACCTATTCGATTAAATTTTCCCCAAAAGATTTATCCGATGGTATTGCCCATTTTACCGTTTTTACCGAAAACGGAGAACCTTTGTGTGAACGGCTCGTATTTGTGGACCATCCTGAAAATGATATTGTTGTTTCGGGCAAGACCTCGTCCGTAGCATATTCAAAAAGGGACATGGTCAGCTTAAAAATAACCGGTAAAGATACAAAGGGGAATCCCGTTTTGGGCACTATAGGCGTAAGCGTCGTTTCGGAAAACAGTACCTCGCAACCGCAAACGTCAAATATTAAAAGTTGGTTGTTGCTTAACTCGGATATCGGCGGTACGATACCTGACGCCGACTTCTTTTTCTATCCTTACAATAAATCCGCCCCTTATTTACGCGATGCCTTGTTACTGACCCATGGATGGCGTCGTTTTGTTTGGAAGGATATGTATCTTGATAACCTGAGCAAGAAAAAGCCCCTTGAACCGGAAGTCGGTATTATGATAAACGGCAGAACCACTTCCTTCCACAACCAATATCAACCTAAAAAAAGTAAGGTGAAATTGAGCATTCTTGGGAAGAGCGTTTTCCAAGATTTTAAAATGACGAATGCCCAGGGCCATTTTAGTTTTGGGCCATTTGTCCTAAAGGATTCCGTAGAAGTACATCTGAAGGCCGACCCGATAATCGAATCAAAAAAGAAACGGGACAATGAGCTGGCCATTTATATAGATTCTCCCATCACAAATACGCCTATCAGAAAAAAAATCATTTCCGGGGGCACTACACTTCAATTGAAAGTTGACGAGGCATATCTTACATCGGTGTACAAAAAAAAGATGACCGATTTTAAATACGACCCTAAGGTAACACAGTTGGAAGGCACAACAGTAACTGCAAAAAAGAAGACTCGGAAACAAATTGTTGATAATGAAATTAGGAGCATTACATTGTATGGTGATCCAAGCAGTCGTATTTTTCCCGACTCCATAACAGGCTCAGAAGCGCTCAGCGTTTTTGACCTTTTAATGGGTGCTCCCGGTGTCCAAGTTTATGGAACTTACCCCAATCAAATGGCTATAATTACGCGTCACAAACCATTAGGTGGTACACCTCTTTTTTTAATTAATGGCATTATTACAGATATTAGAACAGCCAACACCCTAATGGGCGTTGAAATTGCCTTCATAGATGTTTTAAGAGGAGCCAATGCAGCTGTTTATGGAGTAAGAGGAGCAAGTGGCGTAATTTCCGTTTACACCCATGTTGGCCCGTTCAATGCCAACAAATTAAATCTTAACAACGGTAGCCCGGAAAAATACCCAAATTTCAATAATTTTAAAATCAATGGATTTTCCAAAGTAAGGGAATTCTATAGCCCTGACTACGCTGTACCCAAACCGGAACACCGCCGCGAAGACTATAGGACCACGCTCTACTGGGAGCCAAATTTACAGCTTGATCAAAATGGGGAATCGAAAATAGATTTTTTTGCCGGCGACAATTTAGGTGCCTATCATATTAAAATAGAAGGAATTACGGATGATGGTAGACCGTTTCATACCCTAGAACGGTTTGAGGTAGAAACCAGCCAATAAGTCAACTATTGTATTTTGTAGTATTTCATCGGGAGCAATCTCACGATAAATCACATACTGCCCCGATTGGTTAACCTTCGGTTGAAAAGGTATGTACAGCGCTCTGATGTTGGTGAATTGTTCCATCGAAATCGTTCCTGAATCATTTCTACTTGACATAAATATTCTGCTCTACCGGTAAAATAGCGGAAATATGAAAACCGACTCCCCGGTCAGTTTCATTTCCTTTGCACCATTTGCTTTCTGGAAAATCAATGGATTATAAGGTGTATTTCATCGATTAAGTACGCTATTTGCTTCGTGGCATCGATAAACGGAAGTTCAACAGACCGATTAGTTTGTAAAAACCTTCACCAAACCAATCGAATGCTTTTCTTAACCGTAAGGGATGCAAAGTTTTCGCAAAGGGCCAAGGGTAGAGGAACATAATTTCTTAGTGTACTTTGTGCCTTCCTTTGCGAACTTTGCAGTTAGATAGAGATTCCCGCCTTCGCGGGAGAGCAAAAAAAATGTATTTATTCATATCGCCTCAAACAGTTTCCCGGGTAACGGCCGAATCACTCCTTTCATTTCCATATTCAAAAGAGTCGATGACACCTTGAAAATAGGTAATTGGCATTGCAAGGCGATACTATCCAATAATTGCTTTCCATTTTTCTGCAAATAGGAATAAATAGATTGTTCGGTAGTATCCAGTTCTACAAAAAGTTGTTTTTGAACTGTTTTGGTTTCCTTTTCTTCGACATTCCAATCCAACAGATACACCAAATCGGCCGCAGAGGTGAGCATATGCGCCTTTTGCTGTTTGATCAAGTTGTTGCACCCGGTACTGTATTTATCCTGGGCTCGTCCCGGTACGGCAAAAACATCGCGATTGTAGCTATTAGCAATGTCTGCGGTAACCAGACTACCTCCTTTTTCAGCGGATTCTACAACTACCGTCGCTTCGCTCATACCGGCAATAATCCGGTTGCGTTTTAGAAAATTCTCCCGATCGGGATTGCTGCTACTCCAAAACTCCGTGAAAAACCCTCCGTTTTCCTCCACATCATTGACGTATTTGGCATGTACTTTCGGGTAGATTTGGTTGAGTCCGTGTGCCAAACAACCGATAGTCTGTAAGCCGTGCTTTACGGCCGCTTTTTGTATCGCAATATCAACACCATAAGCGAATCCGCTTACGATAATGGGGTTAAAGGGTGCGATATCTTCAATAAATTTTTCGTAAAAGGCCATTCCATAACTGGTGATATTGCGCGTACCTACCACACTGATGATCTTACGGCCCTGCAAATCGATGTTACCCATTTTAAAAAGAAGAACGGGACTATCGATACAGTGTTTTAGATAAGTAGGATAGTCGTTATCCATAAAATAGGAAAAACCGATATCGTTCTTTTGAATGAATTCGCACTCCGCTTCGGCCGCTTCTCGATGTTCGCTATCGTGTAGCCCTTGAAGCGTATAGGTGCCAATACCGTCGATTTTCAGTAATTGTGACTTTCTATCACTAAAAATAGCTTCCGGGCTTCCGCAATGCGCAACGAGTTTTTTAGCCGTTACATCGCCGATATTGGGAATGTTTTGCAGTCGCAATACCGCAAGCAATTCATTTGCAGTCATTTATCTTTGAATCAAAGTTATCCACAAAATACATAAAATATAATGTTAATAAAAAGTTACACCATACCTGTTTTAGTGCTCTATTTTTTATAAAATTTGTGATGGATGGGATTAGAACACTATATCAAAGATTTACTGTACCGCTACAATTGTGTGGTCGTACCTGGATTCGGGGCTTTTTTGACCCAGCAAAAGTCGGCAGTTATCCATGAAAGCACCCATACTTTTTACCCTCCGATAAAAACCGTTTCGTTCAATCAGCAATTGGTTTCAAATGATGGCTTGTTGGTTTCCTATGTTGCCGAGGCCAAAAAAGTTTCTTTTGAGGAAATGCTGAAGCAAGTGAACGAAGAGGTAATCGATTGGAAATCTCGTTTAGAAAAGGGAGAGCACCTTAAATTTATTGATATCGGATCGCTTTGGTCGGGTACAGAAGGCAAAATACAGTTTCAGCCTTCGGGAAGCGTAAACTATTTAACCTCTTCCTTCGGAATGTCTTCCTTTGTTTCCGCTCCGGTAACGCGGGAAGTGTTAAAAACCGAAGTGGCCGAGCTCGAAGAAAAGATTCCGTTCACTTTTACGCCCGAAAAAAAGGAAACCCTGATACTGGGGCCCTACTTGAAATATGCCGCTGTTGTTTTACTCGCGCTTACAACAGGTTTTGCAGGATACCAATACTACATGGCCAATCAAAATAATCAGCAACTAGCGCGCGAAGATGCTCAAGAGCAAGTTTCAAAACGCATTCAAGAAGCTACTTTTTTCGATACCGATCCTTTAAAGCTGCCTACGATTACCTTAAAAACTTCCAAGAAAGCCGTAACCAAAAAGGTAGGCCAAAAAATACATCATATTATTGCGGGTGCCTTTCAGTACCGTAACAATGCCGATAAAAAAATACGACAATTAGAAAGTCGCGGTTATAACCCCTCTTATATTGGCACAAATCCGTTCGGACTCTATCTCGTTGCATACGATAGCTTTACTGATGCCGACAAGGCCCTAGTAGCCCTCCGTGAAATCAAACTTTCACAGAAAGATGCCTGGTTGAAGTCGGTGAGGTAAAAAGTACGAAGCAGAAATTCAAAACTCCAATCAGAAAAAATTCTTAGGTCGGAGACGGGAGACAAAAAAACTAAACCCCTTCAACTTATACGCTTGTCTTCACCATCAGTTAACCCACAGAAATCCATTATCAAAAAGTTTAGCGTGCAAGTTCTAGAAGCTACACGGTCTTTTCTCCTTTTCCTCATAGGCATCGTATCTTTGCACAAAATTTGATGTATGCAGGCCAAAAATCCCAGTGATTCTAGAACTACGATGACCGATATGGTACTTCCTAGTGAGACCAATCCGTTAAACAATCTTTTTGGAGGTGAACTTTTGGCCCGTATGGACCGTGCCGCAAGTATTGCAGCACGTCGACATAGCAGACGAATTACCGTTACTGCATCGGTAAATCACGTGGCCTTTAACCAGTCGGTGCCTGTAGGTAGTGTTTTGACCGTGGAAGCCGCCGTTTCACGCGCTTTCAAAACTTCGATGGAAGTCTATATTGATGTATGGATGGAAGACCGGTTCAGCGGCGAACGGTCAAAGGCGAACGAGGCCATCTTTACCTTTGTAGCCGTAGACGAGACTGGAAGACCTACCGATGTACCTGCACTTGAGCCAGAAACCGATCTTGAGAAAGAACGTTTTGAAGCCGCATTACGGAGAAAACAGTTGAGCTTGGTGTTGGCCGGCAAGATGAAGCCGAACGAGGCTACGGAGTTACGGGCGCTTTTTATGGGAGCTTAAAAAGCAAAACTATCCGGATCAGGACCACTACGTTTGCCCCTCTCTAAACTATCTAAATAGTCCATATCTTCTTTAGAAAGTTCAAAATCAAATACAGCGGCATTTGACCATATCCGTTTTTCATGAACCGACTTGGGAATAGTGACTACCCCTTTTTGTAAGTTCCATCGAAGAATGATTTGAGCTTTCGATTTATTGTATTTTTCTGCCAAAGCATCACAAAAATCCAGTTCAAAGAGTTTCCCCTGCATAAAAGGCGACCATGCTTCGTACTGAATTCCTTTTGAATGGCAAAAATCGATCAAACCTTGTTGTACCAAATAGGGGTGGAACTCCATTTGATTCACCATAGGTACAATTTCGGCCGTCTCCAGCAAATCTTCCAAGTGGTGGTGCATAAAATTGCTTACCCCAATGGCACGAATGCGTTTCTCTTTGTATAATTTTTCCAAAGCTCGCCAAGTATCCTTGTACTTCCCAGCAACTGGCCAATGAATGAGGTAGAGGTCGAGATAATCTAAATTCAGGCGTTTTAAACTAGCTTCAAAAGCCTTTAAGGTACTTTCGTAGCCTTGATCGGTATTCCAGACCTTACTGACTACAAATAGCTCATTTCTCGCGACAGGGCTTTCCGAAATACCACGACCTACGCCTTCTTCATTTTTATAGATGGAAGCCGTGTCAATATGACGATATCCGATTTCTAGTGCATATTTGATAGCATCTACTACTTCTTGCTCGCTATCTGCCTGATAGGTGCCGAGACCTAGATAAGGCATCTCAACATTATTATGGAGTTTAAAGGCGCCCTTGATGTCTGTAATTGTTCTCATATTATTATTTTATACAAAGCCAAAAAGATGCACGACCACTATGCATAGCTGCCGGAGAGACAGGCCTTAGAAACAAAAGCCAAGACCAGATTTTTTATGCTTTGGAAGCAAAAACAATAGAAGCCTGAAACCAGTTTTTAGTCTTGTTTCTTGGCGCTTGGTTCAAGTCTCTAACCTTTCACAACTGATACACCCATTCCTCAGGATTTAATTTTGACGTATTCTGATGCAGGTAAAACTTTAAGCGTGTCCGACCGTTAGACCGATTGGTATAAATATCTCCTAATTCCGCTTTTGCATCTACCCTATCCCCTTTTTTGACATAAAGGGTAGAAAGGTTATAGTAGGTGCTGATAAAGTTGCCATGCTTCAGCTGTACCGCCTTGTTCCCTCCAGGAATGGAAAGAATAGCGATGACCTCTCCCCTAAAAATAGCCCTGGCCTTGGCTCCCGCATCGGTCGTTATGATTACTCCGTTACTCTGGTGCTTGATCCCAGGATAAATAGCATCACTATAGACCCCGAAACCTTGGCTCTTGAATCCTTTTTCTACGGGCCAAATAAGTCTGCCCTTATTGGCCGTAAAACTGTTCGCTACGATAGCGGCTTCGGGGGTCAACAAAAATTTACTGGGGTCATCACTTTTCTTACCCGCCTCTTCATTTGCTTTATTCGCGGTAGCAATGGCTTCACGTATAAGACGCTCTATATCTTGGTCTATACGTTTGGCCTGATTCTGTTTGTCGCGAATTTGCGATGCATATTTTGTTTCGTTTTTACGAATAGACCCTAAGAGCTTTTGTTGTGTGTTTTTCTCGGTCGTCATCTCTTTCTTTGCGCTCCGATTTGCCGCGATCAACCTTTCCTTTTCCTTGCGCTGATCGGTCAGGTCTATGTTCAGTTCCGTCAGTTCATCTGTCTTGACAACGATCTTTTCCCCTTGTTGCCTACGAAAGTCGGTGTATTGTTTAATGTACTGCATACGCTTAAACGCTTGAAAGAAATTATCGGAAGACAACAAGAACATCAACTTGCTTTGCTGTATTTTGCTCTGATATCCTTTTTGGATCATCGTCGCATAGTCTTCTTTCAAAGCGGTCAACTCTGATTTCAAATCTGAAATAGCGTTGATATTCGAGTTAATTTTTCGATTGAGCAGATTCGATTGCTTATTCGTCACATTGATCAATTGTTCACGCACCCTAATCTTGTTCTCAAGTGCTTCCATTTGGTCCAAAACATTGCCGCGTTCTTCCTTCTGGGCGAACAACAAGTGATTGATCTGCTCGATTTCCTTTTGCAACTGTTCTCGTTTGGCCTCCAAGGCTTCCTGCTCATCGGCCTGCGCAAAGAGTGGGTTCTCTGCCAAGCAGCAGAAAATGATAAGAACTAAAGTATATATCCTACTAACGCGCATCATCCTTTAAAATAATCTCTTTAAACCCGCTCGGTATTTTATAAGGGAAGTTAAGCTGTTGATTGAATTCAATATTCCGGTATTCGATATCCACTGTATTTCGTTCGTCACCATCAATGGCGGCTACAGCTATCTGTTGCGGCAGAATCCATTTATTGATTTTTTGATAATCGGTATAGTTGACCTCTAAAAGCCGTTTCTTTAGCGGTTGTGACAACTGTTGCGATGCCATTTTAAAGTTTTCGGGCTCGATTTCAAAGAGCACTTTGAATAGCTCCATCGCCTTCTTAGGCTTCAATTGGTAATCGCCATTTACCATCGATGCATCATATTTAGCCGTTTTCAAATCGAACAAGGCCTCGCCAAGTAGTAAATTTTGTACTTGGCCAAAATCAAGTTCAGTACCCAAAAAGTTACTTAAATACGCAAAATCACCATCGAAATATTCGTTCTGTAGCTTGTTATAAAAGCTCACCCGGCCTGGCGTAATATAGGCCTTGACCATGCCAAAAGGGGCACTGATCCAAATGGCCTTGTCCTTTTCCATACGTAGACTTACGGAAACTCCCTGAGAAGATTCTCCATCAGAGTAGTCGATACGCATCTTGCCACTCAACGTCTTGAAGTTTAAAGCGTTTTGATAGTGTGTTCGGATGATGACCTTTGCCGAAAGATTTTCATCTATGGTTCCATCGGTCAATACCTTCCTTGATTTGCAGGAAAGTGCCAGCGTAGAAAATAGAACTAGTGCAATAAAGCGTGAGGTAACATGAAATCGTATCGCCATAATCGTAGAAAAGGTTTCTAAAACCCAGGTTTTATCTTACGAAGATACATATTTGCCTTGACTGAATTGTTAAGGGAATTATAAGCGTCAGAAAGCTCTTGATAGAATTTGTTGGCCAAAGAAACATCGCCCAGCATGTAATCAAGACCTGTTTCAAGCATTTCGATGGCCTCTAGGTGCTTTGAGTTTTTGTTCAGCGCATAGCCTTGAGCGTAATATAAAAAAGGCTGTGAAGGGTAGCTTTCTAATGCTTCTTCGGAAACCTGCTGAAGTAACAAAAGGTCATTCGCTCCCAAAAAACCTTGAATACGTGTTTTATATTGATCGAAGGAGTTGGATTCCTCATCATCATCTGTAGCATCGACCGAAAATGAACTGCTGGTTATCAAAGCTTGCTGTTTTTCAATGGAGTCGTTGATTTTTGAGGAAAGGTCAGCTGTAAAGTTCGATTTCTTAGCCCCCTTTAATATGGATAGGGCAGTTTGATACTCTTTTTTTTTAAAATAGATCAGCGCTAGATTTTCATTGAATTTCGGGTATCCAAAAGGAAGCTCTGTTCTTACGTTTTCAATGGATTTACCTTGTTTTCGAAGAATTTCTACAAAGGTGTCCGCATACCAGAGGTTTTCGGGCTCGGAGGTCAAGGCGGTCAAAGCATATTCTTCAGCGAGCGGATACTGTTTTTCCTTAAGATAGACTTTCGCCAGTTCATGATCGACGACCCGGTTCTCAGCATCTAAGCGTTTGCATTCCAATAAGAGGTTTATGGCCCTGTCATAGTTTTCGATTCCTTTCTGTTTAAGGGCCTCAAAAAAGTTTTCTTGAAAATCGTCGGAATAGTCTTCTAAAAAGACTTCTGCGCTTTCTTCAACATCGATATCCGGAGTTGGTTCTTGGGCGTAAGTAGGTATTAGGAGTAATCCAATGAAGCAAATAAATATGGAAAGTGTTTTGTGCATTATTTTGAGTGTCTCAATTTATTGGGAGAAACCCCTCCGCCTAAAGGCACCTCCCCTTGAAAATAAGGGGAGGACCTTATTAATTCATTTTTTCGCCAATTACATCCTTCTACTTTTGAGTGCGAGTTCGAGGGGTCTATTTCACCCCGGTACTCCCAAATCCTCCCTCTCCACGTGAAGTTACAGACAATTCTTGAACCTCAATCCAGTCTGCACGTTCATGTTTAGCGATAACCAATTGGGCAATACGCTCGCCATTTTCAATAGTAAAAGATTCGTTGGACAAATTGACCAAAATTACTCCTATTTCGCCGCGATAATCGGCATCTACCGTTCCGGGTGCATTTAGCACGGTTATTCCCTTTTTGGCCGCTAAACCGCTTCTCGGACGAACTTGTGCCTCAACACCGATCGGAAGCTCAATAAATAATCCTGTTTTGATGATAGCACGCCCTAAAGGTTGTAACGTAACGGATTCGGAAATATTGGCTCTTAGGTCCATTCCCGCAGAAGCCCCGGTTTCGTAGTGTGGGACTTTGTGGCTCGATTTGTTAATGATGTTGATTGTCATTTCTTTGGTTTTTGGCAGGGTACTGGGCATAGGATGCTGGGTGTCTTACAGCATCGGGCATCCGTCATCCCACCTTTTTATACTTTTTTCTTTAAAAACACCTGTCTCAATTTATCATTCTCCAACTTGTAGACCAAGCCCAAGAAGAACAAAAGTAGCACACTGCCGACGATTAAATTCCTATTGAAAACATAAAAGGACAAGGCGGAAAATAAAATGGAAATGCCCAGATAAAAGATAATCTTTCGAAAATTATAGGGTACGGGGTATCTTGATTTACCCAAGTAATAGGATAGCACCATCATACTGCCATAAGCCAAGACCGTTGCAATTGCAGAGGCCATATAGCCAATTTCGGGAATAAAAGCATAATTTATACCGATAGTTATAATCGCGCCAATAACCGAGATAAAAGCCCCATAGCGCGTTTTATCAGTGACTTTATACCACACTGAGAGGTTATGGTAAATGCCCAAGAAAAAACTGCCCAAAAGAATTAAGGGGACCACCGACATGGCCTCCCAGTAATCTTCATCAATAAATAGCGCTTTCAAAACATCGGCAAAAACCACAACGGTCAACAAAATGATACTTCCGAGAACCACAAAATAATTGGTGATCTGCGCGTACGCCTTTTGTGGGTTTTCGGTACCTGCATGACTGAAGAAGAAAGGTTCGATACCCATGCGAAAAGCAGTAGCGAACAAGGTCATGAACATGCCCAGTTTATAGCAGGCGGCGTACATTCCCGTTTCGCTTTCGGCGATATCTTCTGGTAACAATCGCTCCAACAAAATCCTGTCGAATACTTCATTGATTGTAAATGCGATTCCAGCCACCAAGACTGGCCAGGCATAGCTCATCATGCGTTTCCACAAATCTATGTCAAAAACATATCGGGCTCTTAGATATAGGGGTAACATTAAAAATAGGGTAATTGCACTTGCCGCCAAGTTGGAAATGAAGATATAGGAGATTTCAAAATCCGGTCTGTACATCCAGCCTAAGAATGCATCGGGATTTTCTTCTATCATCTTTGGCAGCCACAGTAAGAAAAATAGGTTAAGCCCAAGGTTAATAGCAACGTTCGCAATCTTGACAAGCGCATAATTCATTGGTTTTTCATTCGCGCGTAGCCAAGCGAAAGGAATAATAACAAATGCATCCAAAGCCAATATTGCAATGGAATAACGAATAAACCGGAGGTCGATTCCGGTGGCAGTCGCCATTGCTTTTTGAAACAATAAGGCGATAATTACAAAAAGTAACGTCGTCCCTAAAATAGATATCAATGAAGTCGAAACGACCTTTTCCTTGTTTTCATTTTTACTGTAGAATCGAAAAAAAGCAGTTTCCATACCATAGGCAAGAAACACGTTGAATATGGCAATCCAAGCAAATATTACGCTCACCTTACCGTAACCCGCAGTTACTAAGATGCCCGTATAAAGTGGTAGCAAAAGAAAGTTAAGCATCCGCGGGAGCACCGTGGCCAGACCGTAGATGACCGTTTGCTTAAAGAGTTTTTTGAGCGGATTCAATACCTATACGAATTAGAAACCAAAAGTACCTATTTAAGGGGATGTGGCAAAGTAAAGCCTCGCTAGCTAAATTTAACTGCCTCTGGGCAGAGCCTATGAGGTAACTAAACTACAAAAAGGTCAAATTCCAAAACAAAAAGTGGCGATACCCCTCTGGGGGATCAAACCTGGAAAATTAAAGTAGTTTACCGCTCATTTTTCGCAACTACGGTAGGATAGGAAACCTTGGGGTTCTGTTGAATACCATTTATCTTATAGTACTTCACTTTTTCATTACTGACATAACTGATTACAGCCTGTGTCCCGGTAAGTTCAAATGGGAAAGGCTCATAATCCATTTCAGTGGGAACTATGCTTGCAGTATCTTCTTTGATAGCGCCTGGCCCGAATTCCGCTATCGCCACGTTGCCTACTTCAATAAGTCTAATTTCAAGGGACGTCATTTTACCCTTATGGTACAAATTTTTAAGTATCGCCTTGTCATTGTCCAAACTAAGCAAAGGTACAATGACCTCATACCCCATCTTTTGGGCCTCGCCTTCTATCACCCACTTTTGGGCATAGGTCTCACCTAAAGTAAATGGTGCGGTTGCCTCCAGTTTTTTAACGGACGAACAACCCCATATAACAAGTATGGATAGTATAAAAATAGTGCTGCTTTTCTTCATGTCGGTTTTCTTCAGAACATCCCGGCATACATATGTATGAAGTCGGAGAAGGGACTATTTCATTCCCCATCTTGAATATTCATTCTTTGCATAGCCCACAAGGCGAAAAGAAATGCCATAAGCAAAAAGATAGCCGCCAAGGTATATGGTGCCCCTGGAAAGTAAATAGACCCCTCTGGGCGAATAAAGAAATAAAAGACAGGAGAGAATATCAATTGTCCAAGAATAGCAGTGATACTTACCAAACCTGTAATAGCACCTTGAAGGTTTCCTTGTTCTTTTTGAGATACTTGATTCGAAATAACGCCTTGCACGGTAGGGCCTGCAATTCCGCCAAGGGCATAAGGAATCAAAAAGACATATAACATCCAAGGTTCTGTAGCCAACGAAAAGAGGAACATTCCGACGGTCCATAAGAAAAAACCGAAGATGATGGCATTTCGTTTTCCTAATTTTTTGACGATAACTCCGACCAAAAAGCCTTGAACGATAGCTACCAATAAACCAACGACCATTAATGAGATTCCTATTTCTTTCGGACTCCAATCATAACGTTCAATACCATAATAAGACCATGTAGAAGGTAGGGCCTGCCCCGCCAAATTTGCCAAGAAAAAGGCAAAGATGAGTAGCAACACTCCTTTGTAATTTCTAAGGCTCGCCAATGACACTCCCGGAATCATTTTCAAAACATTAATCGGCCTTCTATTTTCAGGCGCCAAAGATTCAGGAACGAAAAACCATCCGAAAAGAAAATTTGCAAAGGTCAGCCCTGCCGCGATATAGAACGGCAAGCGTATATCAATTTCACCGAAAAAACCACCGATGCCAGGGCCAATAATAAAACCCAATCCGAAGGCTGCCCCAATAAGGCCAAAGTTCTTTGCTTTTTCCTCTTTCGTACTGATATCTGCGATGTAAGCCGAAGCCACTGTAAAACTTGCCCCGGTAATCCCCGCAAGAAACCGACCTATAAAAAGCCAAGTTATTGTAGGTGCCCATGCGTGTATCATATAATCGACACTCAGGCCCAATAAGGCAATCAAGAGAATGGGCCGCCTGCCATATTGATCAGAAATTTCTCCTAAAACAGGTGAAAATAGAAACTGCATTCCTGCGTATGCGGTGGTCAGCCACATACCATAAATAATCGCCATATGAACACCTTCCCCTGTCAATTCCATAATCAAATCAGGAATTATGGGAATAATAATACCAATACCGATAACATCAACGAGAATGGTAATAAAAATAAACAGTAAGGCAGTTTTGTTGGATTTCATAGAACAATTCTGGTCGATAAAAGGGGCAAAAATATGCTTTTAATTCCGGTTCACTTTGAAGCAATAAAAAACCTCACATTGATGTGAGGTTTACAAATTTATCTAATAGTTATATATCAGGCGAATTGCTTAGCTAAGCTCGTAATTACGTTAATTATTCAATGCCTCCGCACCACCAACAATTTCAAGTATTTCGTTGGTAATGGAAGCTTGTCTCGCCTGATTGTATTTTAATTTAAGGTCGTCACGAAGTTCGGTAGCGTTGTCCGTTGCTTTGTGCATAGCGGTCATACGGGCACCATGCTCACTTGCAAAAGAATCTCGGATACCTTTGTACAACTGTGTTTTGAGCGATTTCGGGATCAACTGCTCTACTATTTCGACCTTTGAAGGCGCAAAAATATAATCGGCACCAGAATTTTCACCACCTTCGACAGGAACAATGGGCAAAAACTGCTCGGTCATCACAATTTGTGTCGCAGCGTTCTTGAACTTGTTGTAAACGATATCGATACGATCGTAATTTCCTGAAGTGAACTGTTCCATCAACTCCTCAGCAATCGCTGCGGCATTATCGAAATTTAGATCTTCATACAAACTACTGTGATTGACAATTACAGTTGACTTCTTTTTCAAAAAATCATTTGCTTTCTTACCGATAGCCACAAAATCGACCTGTTTTCCAGCATAGGTTTCATTTGCCAGAAGGGTAACTTGTTTTAAAATGTTGGAATTAAAAGCCCCTGCAAGTCCTCTGTTCGAAGTAATCGCAACGACCAATACTTTGTTGACTTCACGGTTATCGGAATACTTGCTTCCTGAATCGGCATCTAAACTGGCGCTTAGGCTTTGCAATAATTCCGTCAGCTTATCCGCATAGGGCCGCATGGCGGTAATTGCATCTTGGGCCTTCTTCAACTTTGCAGCCGATACCATTTTCATGGCACTCGTAATCTGCATGGTCGATGATACCGATGCGATTCTGTTTCGTATTTCCTTAAGGTTCGCCATTATTTCTAGTATTTAGTGCTACGTACTACGTAATTTATATCGCTGATATAATTCTTACTTAGTACGTAGTACTCGGTACAGAATACTTTATACTAACTTCTATATTTTCCGGAAAGATCTTTTGCCACAGCTGTCAGGGTATCGGTTACCTCATCGGTCAGTTTACCTGACTTCAAGGTATCCAATACTCCTCGATGCTTTGCATTAAGAAATTCCAAAAACTCTATTTCGAATTCTTTTATTTTTTCTACAGGAACATCACGCAACAAGTTTTTCGAACCTGCGTAAATGATAGCAACTTGATCTTCGACCGTAAATGGGTCGTTTTGTGCCTGTTTTAATATTTCAACGTTACGGCGTCCTTTTTCGATGACGTTCAAGGTTGCAGCATCTAAATCGGAACCAAATTTGGCAAAGGCTTCCAGTTCACGGAACTGCGCCTGATCCAACTTTAAAGTACCAGCCACTTTTTTCATCGATTTTATCTGGGCATTACCCCCAACACGCGATACTGAAATACCTACGTTAATCGCTGGGCGCACCCCTTGGTTAAAGAGATCTTGCTCCAGGAAAATCTGTCCATCCGTAATCGAAATTACGTTAGTCGGAATATATGCGGAAACGTCACCTGCCTGAGTTTCGATTATCGGCAATGCCGTTAACGAACCACCACCTTTTACCATTGGCTTCAACACCTCGGGCAAGTCGTTCATGTTCTGGGCGATTTTGTCATCATTGATAACCTTTGCGGCACGCTCTAACAATCTGGAGTGTAAGTAGAAAACGTCACCAGGATAAGCTTCACGCCCGGGTGGTCTTCTCAAAAGAAGGGATACCTCACGGTAGGCAACAGCTTGTTTTGATAAATCATCATAGATAATCAAAGCAGGACGGCCCGTATCACGGAAATATTCTCCGATAGACGCCCCAGCAAAGGGAGCATATACCTGCATCGGTGCAGGGTCGGATGCGTTGGCAGCAACTATAGTCGTGTATGCCAAAGCTCCTTTGTCCTCTAACATTTGTGCAATTGCAGCAACGGTAGAGGCCTTTTGGCCAATCGCTACATATATGCAGTATACCGGTTCGCCGGCATCGTAAAATTCTTTTTGGTTCAAGATAGTATCGATACAAACAGTCGTTTTACCTGTTTGACGGTCACCGATAACGAGTTCACGCTGGCCTCGGCCGACAGGAATCATCGCATCGATAGCCTTGATACCTGATTGCAGGGGCTCGGTCACTGGTTCCCTAAAAATTACACCTGGTGCCTTACGCTCTAACGGCATTTCATATGTTTCACCCGCGATAGCGCCTTTACCATCAATAGGAATTCCCAAGGTATTTACCACACGGCCAACGATGCCCTCACCTACTTTAATAGAAGCGATTCGTTGCGTACGTTTTACGATAGCACCTTCGCCTACTTCTTTCGAGTGGCCCAAAAGCACCACGCCTACGTTATCTTCCTCCAGGTTCAAAACGATACCTTCGAGTCCGCCTTCGAACGCTACCAATTCACCGTATTGTGCGTTTGATAGCCCGTATACACGAGCGATACCGTCACCTACCTGTAAAACGGTACCCACCTCATCTAAAGTAGCGGTGGCTTCAAATCCTGATAATTGTTTCTTTAAAATTGCCGATACTTCGGCGGCTTTTACTCCTGCCATTTTATAAGACGTTAGATGTTAGACGTTAGACGTTAGATGTCTGTCTTCCAATTTATTATAGACTATTTGTAAATTCTCTTTTCAAATTGTTAAGCTTGTTCGAAATGCTGGCATCATATTGTAAATCGCCAACACGCAAGACAAAACCTCCAACAATACGCTTGTCGACTATGTTTTCAATAGTAACCTTATTTCCGGTCAATTGGGCAACTTGCTTCAATACCTTCTTTTCCAACTCCGCAGTTAAAGGCACCGCGGTAGTTACATAGGCAACACCTTCGCCTTTTAAATCTTCGTTAAGAATGATATACTTTAGGGCCACCTCGTTTAGAATGGCTATTCTTTTGTTCGCTGTAAGCGTGTCGATGAGACCGCTAGTGATGGCATTACTTCCCTTAAAAATAGCAGCCAATGCCTCTTTTTTGGTTTCCCCTTTGATTATGGGGCTTGCCAACATATTACGTAACTCTTTACTATCAGAAACCGTTGCTACGATAGAACGCATATCTTTCTCAACTGCACTCGTCGCCTTTTTTTCGACGGCTAGGTCTAAAACGGCTTTTGCGTATCTTATGGCTGCTCTTGAGTCGCTCATGTTTTTTTGTTAGTGAACTAGTGAGTTAGTGGAACAGTACCTAAAAACTCAATAACTTTTTACCAATTAATTTAACTTGATATCGCCCAACATACTTTCGACCAACTTCAATTGTTTGTCTTTGTTGGATAGTTGCTCCTTCAAAACTTTCTCCGCAATCGCTACGGAAAGTTCGGCCACCTGATTTTTGATATCGGCTACTGCAGCTTTCTTTTCACTTTCAATCGCGGCTTGGGCCTGTTTTAGCATTTTGTCACCTTCGACCTTCGCCTGCTCTTTAGAATCGGCAATCATTTTATCTTTGATTTCACGAGCTTCTTTCAACATCGCTTCGCGTTCAGTACGGGCCTCTTTTAAAAGCTTTTCGCTATCAGCGGTTACATTCTGCATTTCCTTCTTTGCCTCTTCTGCGGCGGCCAAAGCATTTTTGATGCCGTCTTCGCGATCGTTCACCGCATTCAGAATGGGTTTCCATGCAAACTTTCGTAAAAGTAGCAGCAGTAGTACGAAAAGCACTATTTGCCAAATGAAGAGCCCAAAAGAAAAATCGTTGATTAATTTATCCATGATGTGTTTTGTTTAATCATTAAAACAACGGCCCTAACCAACCGTTAGGGTCGTTGTTCAATACTCTTAGCCTACGAACAAAGCCGCAAACCCAATACCTTCAATAAGCGCCGCTGCAATCAACATCGCTGTTTGAATCTTACCAGTAGCCTCAGGCTGACGGGCAATAGCGTCCATCGCTGAACCACCGATTCTACCGATACCGATACCAACACCGATAACGATTAAACCTGCTCCTACAATAGTTGGAACTTCCATAGTATATATAATTAAAAATTAAACATTCAATTTCAATTCGGTTACGTTCGGCAAACCTAATTAATGTGCCTCTTCGTGGTCGTGCTCTTCTACTGCAAAGCCAAAATATAAAGCCGATAATAACGTAAAAATATAGGCCTGTAAGGCCGCTACTAACAATTCAATAATTGATAGGAAAAAAGCAAGCACCAATGAAAGTCCTCCGCCAATCCAATTTTGGACGGTAAACACCAAGGCTATGATGCTCATCAATACAACGTGACCCGCCATTATGTTTGCATACAAACGAATCATCAAAGCAAACGGCTTAATAAAAACCCCCAGTAATTCGATAGGTGCCAAAACAAACTTCATCAGCACTGGCACGCCGGGCATCCAAAAAATATGCTTCCAGTAATTTTTGTTTCCAGAAAATTGTGTAATGATAAATGTGATAATCGCTAATGCAAAGGTAACTGCAATGTTTCCGGTAACATTCACGCCCAAAGGCGTAAGTCCGAATAAGTTCAAAAACCATACAAAAAAGAATACGGTCAATAAGTAGGGCATGAATTTTTTGTACTTAGGCCCGATATTCGGTTCTGCAATATCATCCCTTATGTAAAGTATGATAGGTTCGAAAAATCGACCTGCGCCGGTAGCAATTGGCCCTTTTTTGAAAGACTTAGCCAAACCGGCGAAAAGTAAGAACATCAACAGTCCCGTGACGAACATCATAAGCACGTTCTTGGTAATCGAAAAATCTATAGGTTTAACATTTGAAGCATGATGATCTTCATCATAGTTTATCGTTCCCGCTGCATCGGTTCTATAAATCTTACTGTGATATAGTTTATAATAGTTACCATTGCTTTCGGCAACCGTTTCTCCATGATGGAATTTCGAGGAAGAAAACACATGAACGCCTTCATCCCAGAGTATAACTGGCAAAGGAAAGCCATAGTGCTTGCCTGTTTCAGAATCGGACAAGAATGTAAAAGAATGTGAATCTTTAATGTGGTGGTCGATGTCCTCATCGATTTCCTCTTGGATGGTAGCTTTACTATCATCATGAGGTGCATCAGTTTGATGCTCTACTTCCTGTGCCGCAAGTAATCCACCTAAAAAAAGAAATCCTGAAAAAAGAAATTTTGTAACGTAGTTGATATGCATAAAGCTCAAAAATATCGGTCTCTAAAAATCGGTGCAAATGTACGCTATTCTTCTAAAAAGAAAAAAGCAAAAGCACGGTTTATTTCAAAGGGGGTTTTTATCCAATTTTTTGAGCATTATGGAGGTAAAAACTGTTTCGACGACAAGACATATTGCATAGGGAACAAAGAACGCCGCAAACTCTAGTTTGTCCATTTCGCCATCGGCCCGATATGATGGATAAAAAAGAATGAAAAAGAAAGTGAATTTTAGAAAACTGCCACCAATAAAGAGATATCCTATATTGTTCTTCAGCCTATTTTTAAAAAGGAATAAAGGAATATAGATAAACGCGGCCAATGCTGCGTTAACCCAGTAGGAGGTTACGATCAGATTTCCATATTGTGAATGGCCAAAATAGTTAAGAAGGTATGTATGACTAAAAAAAACCAACGTCAGAATGGCTGTTAAGACTAGCAAAAAGCTAACAATAGGGTTGATTTTAGGCATTACTGTTTTAAACGCTTTAGTTGGCGCAAAACTAACCAAATAGAAATTGCCACCCCAATGAGGGTGGCAATTGCCGTATACACTTTTTTGTCGTTATGGTAATGCTCATCAAGCCAAACCCCTGCTTTAACAGACAGGAAGATGATAGCACCCATTTCAAACGCAATGCCCGAAAGCGCTGCGAAATTTTTAAAATTTTTACGAGGCTTTTGCTGTTTCATTGGCCGTGGAAGCGCTGCCTATAGATGATTTAAAGCCATTATTGGCAGATGAAGAACTCGAACTGCTCGAGCTACTGCTGCTTACAGAACCACCTTTGCCCTTCATCGTACACGAAGCGTTAAACGTAGCACCGGGCTCTACGGCCAATTTCGTTACGGAAACTGTGCCTTCGATTACAGCCGAAGATTTAAGGGAAAGCAGATCGGAGACCAAAAGTTCGCCGTTAAAGCTGCCCTCGATATCTGCGTTGACACATTCGACTTTTCCGTGAATGTAGCCGTCTTTGCCGATAACTACCTTACCGGTAGTCTTTACGTTGCCGTCTAATTTTCCGTCGATTCTAAAATCTGCTTCAGATACGATATCACCTTTAATTTTTGTGTGCTTGGAGATTCTGTTGGGTTGTGCGCCTATTTCGTTCATAGTTCGTGGTTTTTTGTTGTCAGAAAACATTTGTTATGGTTTTGGGGTTAACGAAGTATCGATTACTTCAAAATTTGATTTTTATATTCTTGTAGGTTTTTATGTACTTGGATTATTTTATAGTTAGTAGATGAAATTACAAAATTCTCATTATCAATACGATAATCCTTGTTAATCTTTATAAGCTCAGCAAAGCCAAGGGCGTAGTCTTTCGCTTTGAACCCATGAACGACTACAAATTGGTCTTCTAAAGTGTAGATGTCTTTGGATAAGGTATTTCTATACCTTAAATCTTTTATTACGGCTTCCAAAGCGCTATTCAACTTTAAGGCGGTTTCGTTATTGCTTCTTCTAATCGGGAAGATCACCTTCCAATTGCCAGTGCCCGACGAACCTACCTCTGTGGAAAATTCTTTGACCGCCAATTTGGGCAACTGTTCGGCAACCATCATTTCGGCTTTTTTTCCTTCCGGATTGTTCGGATAGGTCAGCGCGACGAAGTTCAATGCTTCCTCAAAAGACTTATAACCATTCAATCGGCCAAGAGCATTAGCTTTCAGCATTTCGAATTTCGGAACAATGGGGTCGCCCGTATATTTTTCAATATTCTCTTCTGCACCGGTTATCGTATTTAAGAACTCTTGTTTTTGGTATAATCTGTAAAGTGCCGCATAGCGCGCACTGGGACTATCACTTTCGTCTGATAAAACTGCCCTAGGGTTGAGTATGATTTCGGCATAACGCGAATCGCCATGGTTTTGAAGGATATTAGCTTTCATAGAAGCCAAAAGAGGACTACCCTCTTCCTCATAGATTTTATATAGATTATACTTTGAAGGAAGTATCAATCGCTCTTCAGGGTTCGATGCCAAGACATCTTCCAACTTTCCTGCTGCCAGTAGGTTTTCCTTAAATTTTTCTTTATAAATCAATCCTAACTGATAATTGGCGAAGTTTCGTTCGGTTTTCAGACTATCGATGATGGCGACATCTTTAGGAATACGGTCCATATAAAAATCTACAGAAAACCGTTCTTCTTGCGTAGGATCTCCACTCAGACTATCGTTTGCAGCGACGGCCTCTCCGGTAGCCTCCGATGGCAACGCTCTGCTTTTATTGCTCCAACGCCAATCATCGCCGAGTTCACGTTTTCCCCATTTGGTTACAAAATCGTTCTTTCCGTATCCCAAACTGGTCAGGTTATAGAAATAGAACTTGCCCTGGTTTTCTTTGCCTCCTTTACTTTCGGCAAACGTGGCAAACCCTGCATTCAACCGATCTTCATCTTTTTTGGCAGCTGCAGCCTGGGCCTCTTTCAATTCAGAAATATAAGCATCAAAGAAGGCCATCTGGTCGTCTACGGGCATGTTGTAAAGCGTGATGACGCTATCTGCGTATTGTGCTATATCTTCATACTTGATGACATCTTCAAGATTATCTAGCTTCTTTTTTGTTGCCCTGAATTTCTTTGTGTTTTCATCAAGGTTCTCCAATACGCTATCATAATAAGCTCCGGCAAACTTATATTCATTATCATCGAAATTATAAACGGCCAAATTCTCATAGTTCAGCGCATTCAGTTTAGGTTCGTTCAGTGTAGCCCGAAGCGATTTATTGAAATAGACCAACGCCATACTTTCGTTCTCTTGTTCAAGATGGTATTCTGCGACCTGACGGTAAATTCTATCTAAAAACGGTCGGTTTTCACGATTTTCTTCGAGATCGGTCAAATATTCGAGCATTTCTAGCTCATTTTCAGACGTGATTTCGGTATTACGTATTTTCTGAATTTCGGCATTGATCATGTACACCCGAGGTGATTTTCGGTTGAGTTCAATAACCTTATCGAAGGCATAGTTGGCACTATCTTTATGGCCTAATTGGTTGTATAATTGCCCAATGATATAATAATAGCGCCCTTTCTCTGGCTTTTTCTTAGTGTAATACGATGCAATCTTTAATTGTTGAACAGCGGTATCGATAACTTCTTGGTTGATATAGGCCTGTGCCATCATTGCACGGGCATCAGCGTAATCTTGATCTTCGAGTTGTTCTAATCTCAGGAGCCTCTTCAGGTTTTTAATGGCCAGTTCTTCGTTCTCTAAGCGAATATTGACTTTTTCGCGCCATATATGGGCTTCGTTCAACTTATCGCTGTACGTGTATTTGTTGATAATGTAATTAAAGGCCTCTAAAGCGGGAATGTATCGTTGATCAAAGTACCTTGCCTTGCCCAATAAGAGAAAAGCTTCGTCGGTCTGCGGATTGCGCTCTTCGTTCTTAATGTCCATACTGTGTTTTTGTATGGCCTTGGTCGCTTTTTCTTCGGCAATAATAAAGTTGGGATTGTTGTCTTCTGAATCAAGCTTGATCTCTTCGGTAACTTCGAGTCGTTCTATGGGAAGCACTTCCCAATAATCGTCTTGATAACCTTCATTGAGTTCTTCACGACCGGCCTCAAAGGCGATATCACCATTGTACAGGGTGTTATACTTGGTGTTCAGCGCATGCCAGTTACGGTTCACGAACGCGTCTTTTTTGGTGGAGCAGGCGTTTAAAACGATGCCCCCCAGAATCGAAAAAAGAATAAGTTTATATTGAAGCTTCAAAATTGTTTAGCTAACGTACTTAACTCTAACTGAAAAAGAACGGAATTATTATGTAGTTCGTCGATAAAAGTTCTAAAAAAAGGCCTAGACTGGTAGTATTAAGAACCTAGACCAAAATTGCTCACTTTGCGCGTTACAGACTTCGAGTTCACTTAGATAGACGGATTATGGGTTGTCGGTTGCGGAAAAACTTATGTTATCGAGTTAAAAAGAGAAAGGTAAAATTTCACAGCGCCTTGACCTTCAAAGGTGCACCACAAAATACTGTGGAAGAAATCTGTTTAATAAAACGGAGAACGGAAAAACTGTACGGGAACAGTTTTTCTTTGCCCCTATAAACCCTGAAGCACAAAAGAGCTCTAATACAATTTCAATTTTTACCGACCGTACGGTCTGCTAAAAAGCATTTTATCGATTACCCCCATAGTTTTAGGTCATTCATCCAGCATTTATGGTTTGAAAACGAAGATTTTCCTTTGGACTTTCTTCATGAGAAGAATAATAACCGACCCCTTGGTTTGTTTTATTGTTTCTGGTTTTATATTATGCATGGGTTGTATGTCTGAATAATAAAGGTAGACTTTAACCACTCTTTGTCCCATAGACCTGTCAGGTTATGTAACCAGAAAGGTCTTTTCTATTTCACGGTCAGCCGCCAAAGAAACGTTCCAATTCTTTCAAGGTTTCATCCGAGGTTTGAATATCTTTTACGATTTCACCCTTGTTAAGTACAACGATACGCTCGCATACCTCGGTAACATGGATCAGATCATGGCTCGATACCAAAACAGTAACTTTATGTTGTGCCGCCAACTCATTAATAATACTTTTAAGGCGTATCTGCGTAGTAGGATCTAAATTAGCGAAAGGTTCGTCAAGAATCACGACTTCTGGATTTCCGATAAAGGAGGCCACAATACCTGCTTTTTTCTGGTTTCCTTTTGAAAGGTCGCGTAAGTACTTTTTCTGGCCCAGAATTTCGTCGTGGAAAAAATCCTCAAAATCGGAAAGCAGCGCATTGACGTCGGCCTTATTCTGATTGCGGAGTTCGCCGATAAAATAAAAGTATTCTTCGGGAGTCAGATAGCCTATCAAAAAAGACTCGTCGATAAAAGAAGATGTAAAAGGTTTCCAAGCCTCACTTTGATCTACTCGAACCTCGTTGCTAGTAATATATCCCGTTGTTGGCTGGATCAAATCCAATAGCAGACTGAAAAAGGTAGTCTTTCCGGCACCGTTGTTGCCGACCAGTCCGAAACTTTGGCCTTGGGGGATTTCTAGATGTTCTAAATTCAGAACCGTCCGCCCGCCGTATTTTTTAATAAGGTTTTGTACTGTTATCATAGTTCAGGTATCAAATTCAATTTCAAAGGGTAGCTCTAGCGACAAGCAAAGCCTAGCTATTCTTTTCTTTAAAGCCCGCGACCATGCCGTATTTCTTCTTTCGGTACTGTTCGGTAATACGGTCTAACAAATAGTTTTTCATTGCAAAACCAATGACGCCAAGTACCGATAAAAGAACAATAGCCGCTTCTAACGATAAAAGGTAATACAATACGGTGAAAATCAAGATAGGTGCGCCCAACACAGGCAACATTATCAAAAATTGAGTGGCACTGGTGCCTTGCATATTCCCGAATGGACTTTTATCCAATTCTATTCGCTTCTTATTGAAAGAACCAAAAAATAAAATGACTGGTATATTTACTCCTAAATTGTAGAGAGCACATCCGAAATTAATGGCCAAGGCCTGCCATCCAAAGTAGACATAGGGTATCGTAAGAAAGAACATGACAATAACACTAACTGAAATCAAAGTGGCCTTAGATTCCAAATACTTGCGCAGGGGAATGTTCTGTGACATCATCATACCATAATAACTACTGTCCCAAGCTGGGATAAACTGTCCAAAATTAGTCAGGAAAATACCCGTCATAAATATGCCCAAAAATGCCATCATGGGCATCATGCTACTGTACATGTCCTGGGTATAGAATACCAATCCGTAAAAAACGAAAAGTAAGGAAATGTATACCTGCGATTTTGTTCTTTTGTTTCGCCAGATCATCTTCAAATCGAGCTGTAGAAAGGGCCCCATCTCCCCAAATTTCTTGGTCCATGCCAAATCAGAAGTATTCGCCACTTTCGTTTCTGCCTTTAAACTGGCATCTAAATAAATTTTGTTCTTTAAAAAACGATAGTTAACATAGTAAATAAAGATTACGAATACCACAGGCACCAATACCGTAATCGGGTAGGCATACAATGCATGAAAAATAGGGCCAAAAAATTCTTTGACGTCCACTACCTGAAAATAATCCAATCCATAACATAAAACGATGATGCTCACAATAGCGATCAACACTTTTTCATTCTTGTTTATGAGCAGATTGATATAGTTTACACACAGCACAATGGCAATAATAGCGATGACCCAAAGCAAAACGTTGAGTGCTGAATATCCGTGAAATAAAAGGACTATGGCAAAGGGAACAAAAAAGAAAAGGGAGAGTAAATTATAGATCGATGCCCCTGAGCGCGCTAAAATATAATGAGCAATCGCACTTTTTTTTACCGGCGTGGTGAGAAAGGGTTTAATATCCATCACGGGTAATTTCTGCATAAAGTAGCGAAGAAACAGCTCTATCAGTACCCAATAGATAAAGTATTGGCTAATCACCCACATGGGGTTTTGATCAGGGAAAATTTTACGGAGGATAAAATACATTCCCGAACCGGCGCCGGCTAAATACAAAAGCATCATTATACCAAAAAATCCCATCAATATTTTTATCGCAAGGCTCTTTCCCAGATTGGACGATCTAAAAAACGATTTCCATTGAAGATTGGTAAATTGTTTGAACATAAGGGTTGGAAGTTTGTTCGAATCGTTAGTGTCCAAAGTATAAAATTCGTTACAGGGGAGAATGATTTTTTTTGTTTTTCCGTTTTATATGGTGCTTCCAATGCTTAATTTTGCAGTCCATTAAACCAAAACTAGATTTTATGGCTAATTTTCATCCCCTCACGGTTAAACATATCAAGCCCCTTACGCCCAGTTCGGTGGCGATTACGTTCAACGTACCCAAAGACCTGATACAGACCTTCGATTTTGTTCCCGGGCAATATATTACCATTAAAAAGGAAATTAAGGGGAAAGAATTGCGAAGGGCCTACTCTATCTGTTCATCGCCGAAAAGCGATTCTTTTAGCATAGGTGTGAAAAAAGTAGATAAAGGTGGGTTTTCAGATTACGCACATACAAAACTGACTGCCGGAGATATTCTTGAGGTAATGCCACCGGAAGGCCGTTTTACGTTTTCATCTTCCGGAAGTCCTAAAAATATAGCGGCTTTCGCCGCGGGTAGTGGTATTACACCTATATTGAGTATTGCCAAAGCAGTTCTAGAAAGTCATCCGAAAAGCAAGTTTGTGCTTGTGTACGGCAACAAATCGTACAAAGAGACGATGTTCTATACCGATTTGGTCAAGTTAGAATTAGATTATTCCGGCCGTTTCTTTACCTATTTTATTACCAGTCAGACCCAAGAAGATAATTCCCTTTTTGGCCGCATCGATACCTCAACGATAAACTATGCGCTAAAAAACAAACACAAGGACACCGATTTTGACGCCTACTACTTGTGCGGTCCTGAGGCTATGATCAATTTGGTTTCCGACACCTTACAGGATAACGATATTCCAAAAGAGAAAATACATTTTGAACTGTTCACTTCAACCGAAATATTGGACGAAATTCCTGTCACTGCAGAAGGACGGACGCAACTAACCATTACTCTTGATGATGAAGAGTTCAACCTGACCATGGCCAAAAAAGAACTTGTCTTAGATGCCGTTCTCAAGGAAAATATCGATGCCCCGTACTCGTGCCAAGGCGGTGTTTGCAGTAGCTGTATCGCCCGTGTGGTGGAAGGCAAGGCTGAAATGGTCAAAAACCAGATCTTGACTGATGGCGAAATCGCAGATGGTTTTATTTTGACCTGTCAGGCGCATCCGTTGACCCCTATTTTGAAGGTAGATTACGATGATGTTTGAAAAGTAGTTTTCAGTAGGCAGGGGCAGTAGACAGCTAAATATTTTAAATTATAGTGTCGGTTATTTTTGAGAAAGTACCATTTCAGCTATTAACGCCCAGCTCCTCTAATTTTCTGACGGTATGCTCATATCCGATTTGATAGGCCTTTTCGATACCCTTTCTATCCAATACGCCGATTTTTTCAAGTTCCTTAAACTCTAACAACAAATTGCAGGCATCTAATTTACTACGGTTGATGGCGTAAATCATAAGGCCTGTAACTCGACCGGTAATCTGAAGTGAGTTTTTCAAAGCATTTTTGTTAAGTTGACCGACAACAGAAACATTACTTCCAATAATAAAGTCGACCTCACCAAGTACAGGTTCTAACGGAAAGTTATTCATAATACCCCCATCGGCGTACATCTGTCCGTTTAAGTTCACCGGGCTAAAAACTGGCGGTAACGCGGCCGATGCCAGCAAAGTACGTATCAGCGGGCCTTTTGAGAAATAGGTTTGCTCGCCTTGCTGTAAATTGGTCGCCACTACATGCAATTTACGCTCCAGAGCATCAAAACTATCCTCAGGGAAATAGCCCTTGAAAATATCAAAATACCTATCGGTATCAAGAAATCCGGGCTTTAAAATGGTTATGAAATTATACTTGAACAAAGGCGTCTCTTTAAAGAACGAAAGCATGTCTTCTACAGAATTACCATTTGCATAAAGAGCGCCGACCAAGGCACCAACACTACTGCCACTGACTACTTTCGCAGAAATACCAAATTCGTTCATCGCACGGATCATCCCAATATGGGCCATACCGCGAACACCGCCACCTGAAAGCACGAGACCTATTGATTTAGATTGCAGTTCTTTCATAATGACTTACTGATTGGGCAACGTTACTTACCAATTCAATATCAAAAGTACCTAAATACTTGTTCTCGGCACTTTACTTACAACATTATGCCCTTTTTAAGCCAAATATGAAAAATGCTTTTAACAGTCTTTTAAAGTAAGTTGTTCAAAAACTAGCGACCAAATGTGAAATATATTTTTATTGTACGTTTGTAAGAATTATCGCTAAGATGCGTTTGACCCCACAAAAAGAAGTTGCCATTTTGGTATTCGCCAATTCTTCGGCCGAAGAATTGAACAATAAGCACATTCCTAAAAGTGGTCGGTTGTTTGATTCCTTTACCAACAGAACCCTTGCTACGGTCAAAAAAACGCAGTTTCCCTATTTTCATGTAACGGAAAGGCAACAAAATGGAGGTAGCTTCGGTGAACGATTCACCAATGCCATCCAATCTGTTTTTGACAAAGGCTACGAACGCGTTATTACTATCGGTAATGATACTCCACATTTACAAGCACCGCACATTATTGAGACTGCCAAGCAATTAGTGCAAGGCAAGACGGTCCTGGGCCCATCGGCAGATGGCGGATTTTATTTAATGGGATTACATAAATCGCAATTCAACGCTTCCGAATTCGAAAAACTATCTTGGCAAACGGCTTCATTGTTTAAAGAAGTTTCCGCTTTATTGGGCGTCGAAAGCAAGCAAGCAATCCGATTGCAGACGCTGTTCGATATAGATAACCTTAATGACCTCAAGCTATTTATTGACCGTTTTAATAATATCCCTGAAAAGCTTTTCAAGATTATCAGGTCGCTTTTGGCAAGAGCCTCCCAGGGTTTTCGTTTCCTATTCCTGTTTTTTGAAAATCAGCTGCCAAAAGCCTTTTATAACAAAGGTTCTCCCGTAGTGCTACGGTCCTAGGTTTCAAAAATGATGTGACTTCTTTTTCACATCGGTTCCCTAACTATTCAGATTTTTAACCGTAGATGAAGTACGTGTTTTTAACAATGACACTTTGTATGTCAATGTGGTGCTCCGCACAAATTTATATTCGCGGTACTATTACCGATACAAACGGCGAACCCATACCTTATGTAAATGTGGTTTGGGTGGGCACTAAAAAAGGGACTGTTACCAACGAGGCCGGCGAATATTCCATTGAAGTGGATACCACTACAGGCGAACTTGAGTTTTCCGCATTAGGTTTTAGAAAACAACAAGTTCCGATTGCAAATAGACGTACCATCGGGGTCATATTACAAGAGAGCGCACAGGCACTCGACGAAGTGGTTCTCACCGCTTTCGGCCTAAAACGAGAAACCAAAGAACTCGGCTATGTAGTTCAAAGCTTAGATTCTGAAGCTGTTACCGAAGTTAAATCGGTCAATTTTTTGGATAACCTTTCGGGGAAATTAGCCGGGGTAAGCATCACTCAAGGAGCTACCGGAGTGGGGTCTTCCTCAAAGATTACCATTCGGGGCGAAGCATCGTTCTCTAACAACAATCCGCTTTTTGTGGTCGATGGCATTCCTATCAATAACAATTCCGTCTTCAATTTTACGAGCGAAGCAGCGGCCGGTTTTCAAGAAATAGACTTCGGCAATGGTGCTATGGAAGTTAACCCTGATGACATCGCAGCTGTATCCGTACTCAAAGGGCCAAGTGCTGCGGCCCTCTATGGTACACGCGCCTCGAACGGCGTTATCGTCATCGAGACCAAAAATGGGAGTGGCTCAAAAGGTCTAGGTATTAGCTATAATACCAGCTTTTTCTTGGATTCGGCTTTTCGGCTTCCCGATTTTCAAAACGAATATGGTCAGGGGAACTCAGGCGAATTCGCTTTTGTCGACGGACTCGGCGGTGGCACTAACGACAACATCACCTACAGTTGGGGGCCACGGTTGGATATAGGAACCCTTGTGCCACAGTTCGATAGTCCGGTTACTTTGGCCGACGGCTCAATAGTTCGTGGAGGTGATACCTCTTTGTATAGCGGATTACCGATTCAACCGACGCCTTTTAATTCCAATCCCGATAATTTGAAGAACTTTTATGAATCGGGAACGACTTTTATTAACAATCTGGCAATTTCTTCGGCTTTCGATAAAGGGAATTTTCGGCTTTCCTTTACCGATTTGCGGAGTGAGTCAATCATTCCCGGAGTGAACTTAGACCGTCAGACCGTAAGTGCCCGTTTAGGTTTTCAGCCTACGGAAAAACTGCGTATCAATTCCTCGATCAGCTACATCAATTCGCAGAGCGACAATAGACCTTCGAACGGCTATGGCTCAGAAAACGTCAACTATTCCTTGGTTGCTTGGGGTCCACGTTCCTTAAATATCAATAATCTTAAAAACTATTGGCAACCCGGGCTTGAAGGCACACAACAGTACTCTTTTAATTACACATTTTTTGACAACCCCTATTTTATCCTCTTCGAAAACCGCAATTCGTTCAATCGCGACCGGGTTTTTGGAAATATTTCAGCAACCTACGACATCACCGATAAGCTAACAGCAACAATTCGTAGCGGAATGGACTATTCTAACGAAACCCGCCAATTGCGCAGGGCTTTTAGCTCGAACCGTTTTAACAATGGGGGTTATGCCGAGCACGATGTGTTTTTTCGGGAAATCAATACCGATTTCCTTTTGAACTATAGGGGCAATTTCAATGATTTAACGGTAGATATTTCTGTGGGCGGTAACCGAATGGACCAAAAAGCCTTTACAGGTCAGTCTCAGACCACAAGCCTCGCTCAACCGGGAATTTTTAGATTATCGAACGCCGCTTCACCGATTGAAGTTTTCGAATTCGAATCGAACAAACGTATCAACAGTTTCTATGGTATCGCAAAATTTGGATACAAAGATTTTCTTTTCTTGGATGTTACGGGAAGGAACGATTGGTCGAGTGCCTTGGCGACGACCTTTTCAGTGGACAATACGTCTTTTTTCTATCCATCTGTCTCCAATAGCTTCGTCATATCGGAACTTATCGACATGCCCCAGGCCATATCTTTTGCCAAACTACGGGCCAGTTGGGCACAAGTGGGTAATGATACGAACCCATATCAGACCACAGGTGCATTTGTAGCACAAACACCTTTTAACGGACAGCCCACTTTTAGCGATCAGAACACGATTGCCAATCCCAATCTAAAACCAGAGCGTACCTCATCTTTCGAGGTCGGTGCAGACATTCGCTTTTTTAGAGACCGATTGAACTTCGATATTTCCTATTACAATGCCCTCACGGAAGACCAGATCATTTCGTTGCCCATCGGTATTTCTTCAGGCTTTACGCAGCAAGTGGTGAACGGGGGTAAAGTCCGTTCGAAGGGTCTTGAAATTATTGCAGGCATTGTCCCTATAAACACTGTGGATTTTAGATGGAACAGTACCTTAAACTTTAGCACGAACCGAGCAATCGTAGAAAATCTACCTCAGGAAGAAGGGCGATTAACGCTTGCTTATTCCCGTATCTATGACAGCCAAAACCAAGTGGTATTTTTGCAGGTCGAAGAAGGCGGGCGTATCGGAGATTTATATGGCACGGGCTATTTGAAGAATGAAAACGGTGATTTTATCTTGACAGATGAAGGCCGTTATATTCCCGATAACAATCTGCAAAAACTGGGCAACTACAATCCCAATTTTATGTTGGGTTTCAATAACCAATTCAATTATAGGCAGTGGGATTTGGGCTTTCTGTTCGATTGGCGCCAAGGTGGAATTCTAGTTTCGCGAACTCGAGCTTTGGGAAATGTCGGCGGACAATTGGCCGAAACGGCATTTCGACCTGAAGAAGGTATCATAGCTGAAGGAGTCGTTAATATTGGCACCGAGGAAAGTCCTGTATATGAAGCCAATACCGTTGCCGTAACCCCAGAAAGCTATTACCGCCAATTCTACGACCGCAATCACGAGGAGAACAATACGTACGATGCTTCCTTTTTAAAACTTAGGCAATTCTCGGTTGGATACACGTTCGATGAACTGAGCCTTTTCAATCAAGATGCTACGCTGCGGCTGTCAGTAATCGGTAGAAACCTGTTCGCTTTTACCGAAAACCCACATTTTGACCCTGAACAATTGGCTGTACAAGGCCAAGGTTTTATAGGAGGTGTTGAGGATATGTCGTACGCGACTACACGTAGTATCGGATTTAAGGCAGGATTTAACTTTTAATAGGATGGAGATTGACTATTTATATAATTATTTGAATACAATTCTAGAAAGATTAGGAAGCTTGTTGTCCTTTAAAGGCACACCCCTTAATATGCTCTTTTTAGAAGGAAAACTGTTGCGCAAGACCTTCCGTCTTATAAAGAAGGGACCGAGGATGGTGTTCTCATTAGTTACAGTTTCTCTTGTTATGCTATTTGTTTCTTCCTGCACCAAAGATTTCGAGGAAATCAATACCAACCCTAACGCACCGGTTTCCGTACAACCAAGTCTCCTGTTAAGGCAAGTCATTTACGATTATGGCGAGCAGATGTCTTACGAAGGTTTTACCGCTGGTAATCTTTTAGGGCAGTATACCACCGCATTGGACTTTAATCTCTTCGATCGCCACAACCTAAAATCCCCGCAGTTAGGCGGTAATCCCTGGCCGATTTTCTATCAGAATTTACGCGATAACGAGAATATTCTAAACCAGTCTTTGACGAATGAAACCTATACCGTTTACGAAGGCCCTGCACGGATTATGAAAGCCTATATGGCAGCGGCGTTGACCGATTTATTCGGAGATGTGCCCTACACAGAAGCTTTTAAGGGAAAAGAAGTGACGGTTACACCGACCTACGATGCGCAAGAAGACATCTATTTGGGCGAAGGTGGTATTCTGGATAATCTGGATAAGGGCATAGCGGCCATTAATAACTATTCGGGCACGATTCCGTTAGAGGGTGATATTCTTTTTCAGGGTGATTTAGAAGGTTGGGTACGCTTTGCGAATTCACTAAAAATCAAATACCTGATGCGGATTTCAGCAAAACAAGATGTTTCGGCCGAGGTACAGGCACTTTTTGACACCGCGAACTTTATTGACGAGAATATAGAAAATGCAGGCTTCGATTTTACCGATGGGGAACCGAACAACTTCCGGTTGGCGCGATTACGTATCGGGGACTTTAACAATTTCGTGCTTTCGGAAACCATGGAAGAAATTTTGACCGATTTGAACGACCCGCGGACCGCAATCTTGTTCCGGCCCTTTGGTAATAGTGACTCAGGGGAGTTCAATGGACTGCTAAACGGTATCGATGCCTCACAGACTTCGATTGCCCTGGCCGATTATTCGTTGGCAGGAAAGATATTCCGTGAAAACACGGGTCGTCTAGACGCCAATTTTATGACCAGTTGGGAGACCTACTTTTTATTGGCGGAGGCGGCAGAGCTTGGTTTTATTACCGCCAGTGCAAAAGAGTTATATGAAACCGGCGTGGCTCAAGCCTTCGCGTATTGGCAGACCGATATGCCCAATGACTATTTAACAGCGGGAGCTTTCTTTGATGCCGGTGACCCTTTGGAGAACATCATCACCCAAAAATGGATCGCGAATATCATCAACGGTTTTGAAGGTTGGGTTGAATACCGAAGAACGGGGTTTCCCGTACTCAAAACGATTTCGGCAAGTTTGAATAAGGATTTGATTCCCGTACGTATGCCCTACCCGGCTGAGGAAGAAGCGCTGAACAGCGCGAATTATGCTGATGCATCATCAAAAACAGATGGGAATAGTATTAATGTAAAAGTGTGGTGGGACAATTAAGTAGGCAGCAACAGTTGGCAGTTTTATTGCGCGACTGAATACTATTTACTGAAAACTGATTACCGAAAATATGACCGATGTAAAAATTTGGCAATGGGGATTAATACTGGTATCAAGTCTGATACTGTTCCTGATATCTCCTTTGGCAAAAAATACCAATCAATTTTTTAAGGCGGAGTATCGCAAGAAGGCTCCGAATACCTTTATGCTGATGGGCAGTCTCGTCATTTCATGGATATTCGCCAAGAGCATTACCAATGCCGCGAATCTCGGCTTGGATTATGGTATTGTCGGTGGGGTCGCTTATGCGGGGTACTATCTGTCTTTTGTAGTGGCAGGGATTATTATTTATCAAATGCGTACACAGGGCAAATTTACAAGCATTCATCATTTTCTGGCCTCCAGGTTCGGTAAAGGCGCTGTTGCTGTGTTTTCTATATTAATTGCATTTCGTCTATTTAACGAGGTATGGAGCAATACCATGGTCATCGGCACCTATTTTGGCGATATGGGCACTGCGCCCTATTACTGCTCGATATTGGTCTTTATGGTATTGACTTTAGCGTATGCGCTTAAGGGCGGATTGAGTAGTTCTATATTTACAGACATCATACAAATGGGGCTGTTCTCCATCTTATTGTTCGTTATTCTTTCGAATATATTTAATGCCGATGCATCCTTCACCATGGAAAGCGTATTAAAATCGGGCACTTGGTCTTTTGAGCTCGGCATAAATCTTTTGTTTGTCGCGCTGTTGCAATCACTTAGTTATCCCTTTCATGACCCTGTATTGACCGATAGGGGATTTATCAGTCCGCCAAAAACAACACTAAAAAGCTTCCTTTGGGCTGGTCTTGTTGGTGCCATTTGCATTATTCTGTTCAGCATTATTGGTGTCTTCGCCCAAAGTCAAGGTATGGCAGGCCAAGCGGCCGTAGCGGTCGGAAAAGCTTTTGGCGTAACAATACTTTTGGTCATCAATTTTATCATGATTACCTCTGCGGCATCGACGCTAGATTCCACTTTTTCCTCTTTTTCAAAGCTGTTGTCCGTTGACCTCAACATGGGCAATACCTTGAAATTTGGAAGATGGGCCATGGTTTTAATTGCTGTTTTAGGAACGATTCCCGTTTTCTTGGATGCAGAAATTTTATCGGCAACAACAATAAGTGGCACTATGGTCATCGGTCTGACCCCAATTTTTGTTTTTTGGAAGATTGAGACGCCAAAAATCAGTTTCTACTTAAGTGTCTTTTGCGGCATTTTATTCGGATTTTTGTTGGTTTTTGGTTGGTTTCCCGACCAATTGATATTTACAGCGGGTAAGTATGCCGATTTATTATGGGTCAATTTTTGGGGGATTCTATGTTGCATTCTCCTTTATTTTACACCGAAATGGATAAGAAAATAGTGCATATCGGAAAGGTTCACGGCAAAGTACTGCTCTTCGGAGGCGTATATAGCAACCTTCAAGCGTTGGAAAAATTAATTTCCATCGCTGTAGAAGAAGATATTGCTCCTGAAAATTGTGTTTGTACAGGCGATATCGTTGGCTATTGTGCACAACCGGAAGAAACAGTACAATTGTTCCAAAATTGGGGAGCTAGAAGCATTCAGGGCAATGTGGAGCAACAATTGTACGAGGGTGCCGAAGACTGTGGCTGTGATTTTACGGTCGGTAGTCGTTGCGACGGATTCTCAAAAACCTGGTACCCTTATGCAAAAAGCAGGCTGTCGAAAACCGCTCTCGATTGGATGGGCGAATTGCCAAACCAAATCGCATTTGAATATGTAGGTAAAAGTGTAATGGTCGTTCACGGTTCGTCCGATCATATTTCGGAGTTTATCTTTGCGTCGAGTCCAACATCCATAAAAAAGGAAGGCTTCGAGCAAACAGGAAGTGATATCATCACCACCGGTCATTGTGGACTACCTTTCCACCAAGAAATCGATGATAGATTATGGTTAAACCCAGGAGTTATTGGCATGCCAGCCAATGACGGTACACCAAGAGTGTGGTATCTAGTATTGCAGGAAATGAACGGGAAAATACAGTACACGCATCGCTATCTCGAATACGATTATCAGACCACATACCAACTTATGCGCGAGAACCATTTGCCTCTTGAATATGCTGAAACTTTGCTATCAGGGCTTTGGGACAATATGGAAATCTTGCCTGAAGCTGAAAAAAGGCTTCAAGGAATTCCTTATAATTTTGAACACTCAGAAAAAATTCATCTAAAATCATAGACATGGCAGACAGTTATTACGACCCGTCGGACTTACGGAAATTTGGAAAGATTACAGAATGGAGCGAAGAGCTCGGCAACAAATTCTTCGAATACTACGGTAAGGTTTTCGAGGAAGGCGCACTAAGTGCTCGAGAGAAATCTTTAATCGCTTTGGCGGTATCCCATGTGGTAAAATGCCCTTACTGTATCGATTCTTACACCAAAGACGGACTTCAAAAAGGTATTACCAAAGAAGAAATGATGGAAGCCGTGCATGTCGGGGCGGCGATTGAAAGTGGTGCAACCCTAGTGCATGGAGTACAGATGATGAACAAGTATAATAAGCTCTCTATGTAGTGGGCAGTAAATTGTTAACGTGAATACTGAAAATAAATTATTAATACAAAGTGTGTAAATAGTAGACGGTTTACAGTAAGCAGTGGCAGCAATTATATTTGCTATTACTACCTATTGAATACTACCTATTGAATACTGAATACTGAATACTGAATACTGAATACTGAGAAGAATGGCTACAAAATCATTAAAAGCAAAAGGAAACGAACTTGCAGTTTCAAATAAGCAGCTCGAAATACTGAACGGAAGTATCTTCGCTGATGGCGATTTACCTTACTTTAAAGACAAGATTGCCGATATCGGACATTTTCCCTTACGGCCCAAGAAGTTGGAAATTCTTCAGATCAATGTGGGCTATATGTGCAATCAGGTATGCGAACATTGTCACGTCGATGCAGGTCCTGATCGGAAAGAGATTATGACCCGAGATACCATGCGCCAATGTTTGGAGGTCATCAAGAATACTGAAGCACATACGCTAGACTTAACTGGTGGCGCACCCGAAATGAATCCTGATTTTAGATGGTTTGTTGAAGAGGCGGCCAAGGCTGGTATCAAAGATTTTATCGTGAGGTCGAATCTGACCATCATCCGCGCAAACAAGAAATATTATGATTTACCGGAGTTTTTTAAGAAGCACAACGTACATGTGATTTCCTCAATGCCCCACTATACCCGCGGCAAAACGGACAAACAGCGTGGTGATGGGGTTTTCGATAAATCGATCAAAGCCTTACAGGAATTGAACGCGGTCGGCTATGGTTTGCCCGACAGTAGCCTTAGATTGGATCTTGTATATAACCCTTCGGGAGCATACCTGCCCGGTGACCAAATGGCCATGGAACGGGACTTTAAAAAAGCACTCGATGAAGATTTCGATATTCAGTTTCATAATCTATTCGCTATTACAAACCTTCCCATAGCGCGGTTTTTAGATTATCTGATCGCTTCCGAAAACTATGAGGACTATATGTACTCATTAGTAGAGGCCTATAATCCCGCAGCCGTTGAGAACGTGATGTGTACCAATACGATTTCCATCAGTTGGGACGGTTGGTTGTACGACTGCGATTTTAACCAGATGCTGGACCTCAAGGTAGCGAGCAAGGTAAAACACATCAAAGATTACAATGAAGATCTTCTGAACGACAGAAACATCATTATATCACAACACTGTTATGGTTGTACTGCAGGGGCGGGAAGTAGTTGTCAAGGGACGGTGGCCTAAAATTGTAATTATGCTATATATTTCACTTCTGAAAAGCTAAAACTTGAGCTATGGTTTTGGCTTTTTTATACATTGCGACAAAGTTCTACTCATAGAATAAGGACAGAAACCGACTAAAGAGTCTTCAAAAAAGAAAATTCGATATTTTTTCAGGGATTTCAGGGATTTCAACGGAGCTTTCATCCAAAATAACCTAGGCCACATACCAAATCCATCTTTTTAAAGTTATGGCTATTCGACCTGTTGGTCGGTTTCAACTAAAGCCTATCTCTTATGGAAAAAAGCCTAAAACGCATGGCCACCATGCAACGCATGCAAATCACCGGTTTGGATTTGTTTTACAAAAACGGTTACTATACTACTAGTGTAGACGATATTCTTAAAGAGCTTTCACTTTCGAAAGGTGCCTTTTACTATCACTTCGAATCTAAAGAAGATTTCTTTATACAAATCATAGAAAACCTTTTGGTACGCAAAATGTATAGTATGCTTATCGAACCTATCGAAAGCCATGAAAATACCATAGAACAGATTACCCAGTGTTTTGAAAATGCTCTAGAAACAGCTGTGCACAATGAATTTGACTTTGGGTTTGTACTGAGTAATTTTATCAATGAGTTCAACGGAAAGAACGAAAAGATTATGAAACATCTCAACGACCTTCTTAGAATATGGGAGGTGAATCTAGTATCTGCAATACAGCGCGGAAAATTCAATGGGCACATCGACAGGCATGTTGACAGCGAAGGTGTTGCGGTATATTTGATGAGTTCTTACATCGGGGTGCGTACCTTGATGGTAGGAATTACGCCAAGTGCGAAAAAGTATCGGTTTATGTCTCAGTTACGACAGTATTTCAAATCAATGGAGCCGAGAACCGCTAGTGTATAGAAGGAGGAACCCTTAACGTTTCAATGCACTCTCAATCTTGGCGACCACCTCTTCCGGTAAAATCGTTTCCATGACCCTTTCATAACCGTCGGGTATTTTGTTGCCATATATCGATGTCGGGATTAGCGGAAATTTTTCGCGTTCCGCAAATAGGGAATTTGAAGCATCTTGACCAAACGGATAAAAACCTGCATACGGATGCGTAACCCCCCAAAGTGTAATTACAGGAATTCCGTACATAGCGGCCAAATGGCCGTTACCACTGTCCATCGAAAGCATGCCATCAAGATTGGAAATTATGGCAAGTTCTTCTGCAAAGGATAGTTTTCCCACAGCGCATATGCAGTTTTTGAACTTAGTTTCAAATTCTTCAAGTTTGTATTTCTCCGCATCACCTCCTCCGAACAGTAGTATTTTATAGCCGTTAGAACAGTCAAGTGTTTCAATTACGTCTTCCATTAGTGTTAGCGGATACATTTTACCCTCAAAAGCGGCAAACGGAGCAATGCCCAGCCACTTCTTAACGTCGGGACCTATTAAGTCTATCGTTTTTTTCGAGCATTTTTCTTTGGGTAATGGCCTTGCCTTTGAAAGGTCCAGAGGGAACCCTAATGCTGCAAAAACATCGGCATAACGTTCATGGGTCGTCTTCAACGGTTTGAATACTTTATTACTGGAAGACGTCAGCGCTTTTTTTTCAGCTCTGCCCTTATCGATTTGAACGACAGGAATACGCCCAAATCGAAAAAAGCGTTTGAGCACTTTACTACGAAGTACATTATGCAGGTCGGCTACTGCATCAATGTTTAGGGTAGCTAACTCCTTGTAAAGTTTCCACAGTCCGAAAACGCCTTTATGCCTTCCTTTTACATCTGCCTCATATACCGTCACATTCGAAAGTTGTGAAAACATTGGTCTAAAAAAAGCTCGGGTAAGCACTGTAATTTTCACATCAGGGTATTGGTCAGAGAATGCAGAAAGAACCGGCACGGTCATGGCCACATCGCCCATTGCAGAAAGCCTGATGACCAATATGTGGAAGTCCACTCCCCCCGCCCCGAGACTGGGAGAGATATTACTTGGTGCCACGTAATACGGGGTTTAATTCATCGTCATTGTACATCTTCATCTGTTTATAGACCTTCATGTACTTGTTTCCGGCATCGATGTCTGCCAGCAATTGGTCAATGGCGGTCGAAAGGTCTTTTCGCTGTTCGAGTAGCACATTCAATTTTTGGTTACACTTTTCAATGTGCTCAACGGAAGCATCTTTCCGAGCTACTTCCTCTTGCATATGGTAGATTTTCAGCGCCAAAATAGAAAGACGGTCGATGGCCCAAGCCGGACTCTCGGTATTTATAGTAGCCTCTTCCTTAACTTCTACCGATTGGTGTTTTTTTAAGAAGTAGCTGTCAATATACTCTACTAAATCTGTACGGTCTTGGTTACTCGCGTCGATTTTCCGTTTGAGAACCAAAGCCGCTTCCGGATTTATAGCAGGGTCGCGTATGATGTCTTCATAATGCCATTGCACCGTATCTATCCAGTTCTTCCTATAAAGCAGACTGGCGATATCGTCTTTAGCGTATGGATTAACAAAGGATTGATAGACATCGTCTTTTACATGGTATTCTTGAATACTTTCTTCAAAAATGGTATAGGCGAACTTGCTGAACATCTTTATACGTTTTGAAGCAAAGTTATTGATTATTATTTTATGGCAATGCTGGTCAAAAACACCAAAAACGGAATTATCACGCTTGATATTAGCATAATCTCTTTGATGTTCGGTCGTCTAATCGACTCTATGTACTTAGTCATAAAAACTACCGACGGAAAAAAAGTGACCATAATCGGATAAACATTGTCAGAGAGTTTCAATACGTTCAATATCAAACCGATAATGAAAGACAGTGCTATCAGGCGCATGGTAACTACCTTGCCCAAACCAGTTTTTCCCAATTTGAAGAATGCCAAAAGTCCAGCCAAAAAAGTACCTAAAGCAAAACAGATAAGCTTGGTGCTGTGACCCCAATAAGAAAAGTAAGCCACGTTAAACGATATGTCAAGCTGGTAGTGCTCGGTCAGAAATTCTTCTTGATCCACTAGTATCAGTACACATTCGGTTATCATAAAAACTGTAAATAACCCTGCAAAAGGCACCATCCAATTTCTAATGTTCTTAGGTTCATAGAAATAAATTGCCGCAAAGACCAACAACATAAACAACAATGCCCAGTCGTAGAAGAGACTCGATACCAAAATCCATACACTAGCATCAAAAATCTTGAACTTGATATTTTTCAACGACCGAATGCTGATCAATCTTCTCGTTGCCAACAAAAGAAAGAAACTACAAAAAATAGCATCGGAATCCGCAAGGGTTTCGGGGAAAACTACGGCCAACAGCGCATAAAAAAGTATCGAGAACGAGTTGGTGCCGGTTACCTTATTCCGTTTCACAATAAAGTTGACCACAAAGATGCTGAATAACAACACGCCTAGAATCAGTGTCTGGCCCAGCAATTGTTCGGGTGAATAAATCTTATCGAAGAGAAAGAAATGTACGAGCCAGTAAAAAACAAACAAGAACGAAAGTATAATGATGTAGTTTATTGGCTTTGTTTTGCCAAAAATGACTGAAATCATATTAGAAACTATCTAAAAATTCATCAATTGCTTTTATCTACTTCTTTTTCAGCATTACTTCGCTAAAATTTGAAAGGATACCCTAGCTATCATTTCAAATTTTGCTTCGTACTACATCAAAAATAACATATCTAAATTCCAATCATGAAAATTTAGATAGTTTCTTGACTTTTATATACTTTTGCAAGTAAATATAGGTAATAAGATGACTTCATTTTTTAGAGGAATAGAAGATTTGTTCGTAAATGTACTTTTTTGGCCGTTGGACCAATTACGTTATATGGAAAACTGGTGGGGAGCCAATTTTTTTAACTGGATCTTAGCCATAATCGGTTTCGCCGGATTTATCTACTGGATGCTTCAACTAAAGCAATACAACGATAACGGTGAAGAGGATAAATCGATTACTTCGCATTCGTATTTGTAGTTTCGACTGCGCTCAAACTACCGACGCCTGTATCTCGTGGCTTAGACTTAGTTCAAAGATCAAACCCGATATCTTTTCGGTAGTTCATACCTTCAAAATGAACTTTTTCAATGTTTTTGTAAGATGTTTTTAAGGCCTCATTAGAATCAGCACCGAAAGAAGTAATGGCCATTACTCTACCACCATTGGTCACTACTTTATTTTCTTTTAACTGCGTGCCGGCATGAAAGACCAATGAATTTTCAATAGTGTCGAAACCATTCATCTCCTTGCCTTTTTCATACGCTTCGGGATATCCACCGGAAACCAACATTACCGTTGCAGCAGTTCTATCGTCGATTTCAAGTTCGATATCATCCAAGCTTTCGTTCGCCACGGCCTGAAAAACTTCAGCCAGATCATTTTTTATCCTAGGTATAACCACTTCTGTCTCGGGATCGCCTAATCGTACGTTGTATTCGATAACCTTGGGTTCATCTCCTACTTTTATAAGCCCAATGAAAACGAATCCTTTATAAGGCAAATTATCCTTTTTAAGACCTTCTACGGTTGGTTTAACGATTAGCTGGTGTATCTTGTCCATAAATTCGGCGTCAGCAAAGGGGGCAGGGGATATAGCTCCCATTCCGCCCGTATTGAGACCGGTGTCGCCTTCTCCGATACGTTTATAGTCTTTGGCCGTAGGTAACACCTTATACCCTTTACCGTCAGTCAATACAAAAATGCTTAATTCAATACCCGATAGAAATTCTTCTATAACGACCGTAGAACTGGCGGAACCGAATTTGGCATCGACCAACATCGTTTTTAGTTCTTGCTTGGCTTCCTCAATATCTTCTAAGATTACCACGCCTTTACCTGCAGCCAAGCCGTCAGCTTTCAATACATATGGTGATTTTAAGGTTTCTAAAAAAACAAAGCCATCTTGTAGCGTATCAGCCGTGAAACTTTGATATGCAGCAGTGGGTATACTATGTCGCATCATGAACTTTTTTGCGAACTCTTTACTCCCCTCCAATTCTGCGGCCGCTTTTTGTGGTCCAATTACAGGAATGTGGTTAATCTCCCTGTCCGTTAGAAAAAAATCATGTATTCCATTGACCAGGGGGTCTTCGGGGCCCACAACGACCATATCGATATGCTGCTCGAGCACTACTTTCTTGATAGCATCAAAATCGTTTACACCTATCGGTATATTTTTTGCTATCAATGCTGTTCCCGCATTTCCGGGAGCGACGAAAAGATATTTTAATTTTGGACTTTGATGAAGCTTCCAGGCTAGCGTATGTTCTCGGCCGCCTCCGCCTACAATTAGAATGTTCATGTTTGAAGGTTTGGGCAAAAATACATTTCGCAGAGCAATTTAATGGTATTCTTGGCCAATATAACTTTGGAAAATAGTAGAAAACTAAAGCTTGTATTTCATTAAAAAGAAAGGTCTTAATCAGAAGAAGTGAACCTAATCAAAATTATACTAGAGTCTTACGAAATATCGTATACGATTCTAAGGGTTTTTTCGATTAAGATTTTCATCCTCTCCTTCGATTGTTTCCGATACGGAATGTCCGTTGGCTCGATTTACGATATCTTCTTGATTTACATCGTCGATTCTTTTCTTCGATTTCTTTTTCCTTTTTATATTGGAATCCTCTACACGTGACTTTAGTTTGTCGACCCTTCTCTTTAGAAGAATTTTTTGCTTCAAGGTGGCAAAATTGTAATTGTATTTAAAAAAAATATAGCCCAAAATAATTACGACGGACACCAACATGATCACCATGCCTAGATTCTTTGCCGTACTGCCCAAGACAATGAAGAGCATTACAAAAAGAAGGTTAAAGCATCCGATGATAAAGCTAGCCTGCTTATGGGTAAGCCCCCAGTAGTCTATCAATACATGGTGCGTATGATTTCGGTCAGGCGAAAAGGGCCCCTTTTTATTGGCGATTCGAATAGCAAATACCCGAGCCGTATCGAATAACGGTACAATGAGGATACTTATGGCAATCAGCGGAGCGTTCTCCAATAAAAATGGAAGCTCTGTATATGCCGTTGGGCGAAGTGCCAAAAACTTAAGCGTCAGAATACTGATAATAAACCCTACTATCAAAGAACCCGTATCGCCCATGAATATTTTCTTGTCTGACGATAGGTTGAATCCTAAAAATGCCATTAAGCTAGCATTCAAAGTAATACTCAGCAATGCAAAAAAATATTCTTCTGTCAAATAAAAAATCGTTGTGTAGATGACCAAAATCACGATGCCAACAACGGAGGCTAACCCGTCGATACCATCGATTAGATTATAAGAGTTTATAATGGTCAACATCATAAAGCCACCAATAATCAGGTAGAGGTAGTAAGGAATTTCATTAATGTTCAAAAATCCATTAAGTGAATGTATCGTAAAGCTCGGATTAGCCAAAATAAAAATCACCGCGAACAACTGCGCAATTAATTTGGCCCCTGGGGATATCACGACCAAATCGTCTTTTAGACCGACTATAAAAAGTATTGTAAGGCCTGGAATAATATAGAAGCCCTCATCAAAAATATCCCTGCCCCTAATAAAGAAAAGTGCGAAAATTAGGGTATAGAAAAAAGCCACGCCTCCCAAGGTTGGAGTTCTTGATTTGTGTGAACTTCGCTTATTGGGATCGTCCATCAACCTTTTGAATTCGACCACACTAATAATCTTAGGTATCGTCAAATACGTCAACACAAAAGCCCCGATGAAAATCGATATTGCAGTTTCTAAAAAAAACAAAATGATTATTTAGTTCATAAAAGTAGGGAAACTTCGAACAACTAATAAGATTTTGTCCTGAAATATTGATAAAACTACAGGTCGGCAAAACTAGAATTAAACCCAAATGGTTAGTCAAAATCGCTAATTACGGAACAAGCTTTCGTACGAATTGCAAATTATTTTCCAGTTATAGTTCGCTTCGGCAATAATCTTCATTTGTGATGCGATACTGTTTAATCGATTGGTATCCCTTATTTCGCTATCCAATAGCCTTAGCAAGTCGACATCGGTCTTGAAATAAAGTGCTTCATCTTTTGTAGTGTACCGATTATAATTGACATCGAACGCCACTATCGGAAGGCCTAGATACATTGCTTCTACCAAAGAGGGGTTTGTGCCTCCGGCACTATGGCCATGAATGTATACAAAGCAATTTCCCCGTAGTTCGTTCAGTTTATTTGGGTCATATATCGGGTCCAGCAAATATAGGTTTTTGAATACGCTATACTCTTTCTTTAGCTCTTTTCCATAGTCACTATTGTTCCAATTGCCAACAACAACCAAATTGAGTTCTGTAGTGCCGAAAGCCTTTAAAATGATATGGATATTATTTTCAGGTTCGATACGGCAAACTTTAAAAGCAAATCTTTCCGGAAGTTGGAGTTCGTCTCTTGTCGATTCGCTCAATTTTCGATAAAAAACGTGGTCAGCGCCGTAGGCAATAAGTGTGCTTGGCAACCCATATTCCTCTAAAACATAATTTTCTATGCCTTTATTATCTACTACTGTCCAGTGACTCGACCTTACTGCGATTTTCTCTTGCTTTTTCAAATATTTCTTGGCCAAACCGCCCCATTTGTCACGTTTCCACTCAAGTCCGTCTATGTTTGTAATTACTTTTTTATTGGTAAACGACCGTACAGCGCGAATCATAAAGGCACCACTCACCCCTAAAATCAAAAGAACATCAGCAAAAAACATAGCATGTAAAATGGATACAACATCGTAAATGATGCTTGATTTGCCATTTGCCTGAAATGGAAGATATTTTAGCACTGCGCCTAAATAGGATTTTTTACGGTCATTCTTATAACTCGGAGCACTGCAATACACAGTAAATTCGTAATTACCTTCTAGTTGAGCAACCAAATTTTCGGCCAAGGTCTCGAACCCGCCGTATCTTGAAGGTATCCCCACCGTTCCGATAATCGCTACTTTTAGTTTATTTGATGTATTCAAAGGTTCGCTACTCTATATTCCATTTTGGTACTGAAATCTCGATTTGCAATATGGGGCCTTCATTACTTGGTTCATTAAAGTTACCCTATTCTTGACAATTGTTTTACAAAGTAAAAATAGAAACCATCCGTTTTAATTCTTTAATTTCGTGCCCAAACCAAAGTCTGTGCCGCTGGACAAAATCAAAAATATAGCACTGTTTCTCGTAGTGGCAACCATTCCTCTTGCGAGGCTATACAACATCAACTCTTACGCCGTTGCGCTTTTTTCCGCCCTTTACCTGTTCTCACCACGTAAAAAAATATTACCAGATTATAATACGTGTGACATTCTATTTTTTCTCTATTATGCCGTCTTGTGCCTCAATCTGATTTTTGTTGAACAACCTGGTATCGAGGTCATTCTGACCAAATTTCTGCCGCTGTTGTTGATTCCGTTCGCACTATTGTACGTTAAATACAAAAAATGGGTGCTCGATGCTTTTGTATATACTATTATTGCCTCTTGTGTCATCTGCATCGTGGCTACCTACATAAAAAGCAAAGGCTATATTTTCTATTATCACGACCCGACCGAAATACTTGACCTACAACTTAATTACTTGGCAATTTTCGTTTGTTTTGCCTTGGCGATAATCTACAACGAACTCTTGACGGCAAATGTAACTAAATTGAGATACTATCTTTTCATACCTTTTCTCTTTTTTTGTTTAGCGGTATTCTATAATCGGACAAGTATCATCGTATGCGCAACAATAACCATATTCTTCGTTTTTTTCTACTTAAAAAAGAAAAAAAATGTAAAGTTTTTGATTGGATTTATAATCTTCTTCGGTATTGCAGCAGTTTGGATGGCGAACAGGCCCATTGTACAAAGCAAGTTTAAGGAAATAATAGAGATCGACCTCAACAATGTTAGCGACTACAACAACGGGATTAATAGCAGAATACTTTCTTGGGAATGCAGTTGGCAACAGATAAAGAGTGCAGGGTTTTTTGGCAGCGGAACAAACAATACCATACAACTGTTGACCGATTGCTACAAACAAAAGATAAGTGACGACTCGATACAGGTCATTGAGCGCTACAATGCCCATAACCAATTTTTGCAGACAACCTTAGACTTGGGATATCTGGGATTGTTGGTTCTTCTTTTAATCTATGGGTACATCCTGTATAGGGCTATCCAAAAAAAAGATGTGCTGCTGCTGTTCTATTTTATTATCATGGTGCTCTTCGGAATGACGGAATCTTATATGATACGACAATGGGGCTTTGTGTTTTTTGTGTTCTTTACCCCTTACCTTTTGAACAAATGGCAGGGCCCTAAAAAATTACAAGAAAATGTGGCGCATGGATAAGACAAAATCTATAAACATTGCATTGACAAAGTTTGTCTAAATTAGTCGCGCAGTAAAGATTCAGAGCATGCATTAGCTAGACCCCACAATCCGAAATTGCACTATGAACCCTCATATTTTATATGGTATTTAGTTCGACTGTATTTATTTTTTTGTTTCTTCCCCTAGTTCTCGGGGTCTATTTTTTATTACAAAAAAGACTAAGAAACCTCTTTCTTCTGCTTGCAAGCCTATTTTTCTATGCTTGGGGAGAACATGTACTGGTTTTGTTGATGATGAGCTCGATATGTGCCAATTATGTAATGGGCATACTAATCTCGAACAGTCTGGAAAAAGGGAACCTAACCGCCTCGAAAGTGTTTTTGAGCATCGGTGTGGGTCTCGACCTTTTGGTACTGATCTACTATAAATACATCCATTTTTTAGTTGAAAATTTAGCGCAAATCGATATAGTCATCGACATTGACATTTCGAACGTCACCCTTCCGATCGGGATATCATTTTTTACCTTTCAAAGTATCTCGTACCTGATCGATGTATATCGCGGTACCGTTAAAGGCCAAAGAAGTATCATTAATCTGGGCATGTATATTTCCCTTTTTCCCCAGCTCATTGCAGGGCCCATAGTACGGTATGTCGATATATCAAGGGAAATCGAAAGTAGAACGATCGACAGCGCACTTTTCAAAACGGGAATATCGCGGTTTATCATCGGTTTTGCGAAAAAGGTGATTATTGCCAATAATGTGGGGTTGATTGCCGATAAAGTTTTCGGGGCACCTGTCGATGAAATTTCCACCTCCTTGAGCTGGATCGGTATTCTGTGCTATACGCTACAAATCTATTATGACTTTTCAGGCTATTCGGATATGGCCATCGGTCTGGGCAAGATGTTCGGATTTAACTTTAAGGAGAACTTCGACCATCCGTATATTGCCAAATCGGTTCGCGAATTCTGGAGAAGGTGGCACATTTCACTTTCGACATGGTTCAGGGACTATCTGTACATTCCACTCGGAGGAAATCGAAAGGGAAAATACAGAACCTATGTCAACCTTCTCATCGTATTCTTTTTGACCGGGCTATGGCACGGTGCCAGTTGGAGCTTTATCGTATGGGGGCTCTTTCACGGTTTTTTTATTATTATTGAAAGGCTTTGGACCAATTATGAAACAAACAAATTTGCGGTCCTAAAGCGAATATACCTATTACTGGTAGTTATGATCGGCTGGGTCATATTCCGCGCCGAGGACTTGGGGTATGCCTTGAGCTATATTCAAAAAATGTTCTCCTTCAGCGGTGGAACGTATCGCTATCCCTATTTATATCTCAACACATACGTATTATCTATAATTGCCCTAGGCGTCATTTTTGCCACGCCACTTAGAAAAGTTATTGTTGAAAGGGCAACCCAAATTTCCACGCAAAAAACTTGGGCATTGGCACTGGAGCGTTCGCTTTATGTAGTTGTATTTGTACTGTCTTTGTTAGAATTGGCCCAGACAACCTATAATCCCTTTATATATTTTAGGTTTTAGGGCGATAAGATGTTTTATGTTAGAAAATTAAAAAAAATTTACAAATGGATTTGATAAAAAAAGTGTTTTAAACTGATGCCCTTAAAAAGATATATTCTGCCCCTGATAGGCGCCATTTTGGTATTTATGGCTACGGTGTTCTTGTTGGGCACTTTTGCTTCAAAACCGACCGAAGTTGTAATTGAACTAAAAGCAAAAGTATTGGAAAACGATCTGTTTCAACTTTTCTATCTGCAGGAAGGCGCAAGCAGTTTTTCCGAAAAAAACAGTATTCGCGTCAACGTCAAAGGTGATACTGCCTATCAAAATATCAAGTTCGCCATCCCTTTGGATACCCTTATTACAAAATTTAGATTAGACGTCGGACGAAATTCCAAACAAAAACCTATGCGCTTTGAAAGAATAGGCTTAAATGCATTGCACAAATCCTTTGAGTATAAGATGTCGGAGTCCTTTGCAGCCAATGTAAATATCGACCTAAAGGATGGACAATATTTTACCAGCTCCACAAGTAAAATTTATGACCCCTTCTTTATCTCTAAGTTCAATGTTCCGGAAATCATCGAGGATCTCAAAGCGGAACAGCCCCTTACGGGAAAACCGATTGCATACCTAATCGCTTTTGTTTTTTCGCTGGCCCTGTTTATATCCCTTTTTTTGAAGGATGTTCGAATAGATGGGATACAACTTGACCCCTATATTTTTGCCTTTGTCTTGATTATTGCAGTGCCATCGCTAGTAAAATTATTTCAAAACGATAAGGAGAACGAAGTGACAGAAAAAAGGGAGTTGGCTTCTGAACCCGAATTCGAGTTCTCGGAGACTTTTTCGGCAGCATATGAAAACTATTATAACGATAATTTCGGACTGCGACCAACCGTTATAAAATGGTCAAACAACATAAAAGTGGGGCTGTTCAGAGATTCGTCGAAACCCGAACTCGTACAGTTCGGTGATGTTGGGTTTCTCTTTTTCAACCAGTTCACCGAGAAAGATGGTGGTATCTATGCCAGTTATTCGAATACGAATTTAATCTCCGGCAATCAACTGGAAAAGGCGTACCAGAATCATTTGAAACTAAAAACCGACTTGGCCGAAAAAGGAATTGAGTACGTTCTTGGATTTTGGCCGAACAAACACTCGATCTATTCCGATTACCTTCCGTTCAGCATGAAAATGCAAATCAAGAACGATAGTTCGCTGGCCGATCAGGTAGTGGACTACTTTGGCAAGAGAAAAATGTCGATTTTCGATGTACGCGCCGATATGCTTAAAAGAAGTGCAGAGCGACAACTTTACTGTAAGTTTGACTCACATTGGAACAGTTCGGGAGCCTATGAGGCCTATGCTTCTTTTTGTCGTCAAACATTTGATGCATTGGGCCTGGCCCCCTTTCCTCTAGACGATTTCGAGATTAAGTATAGAATAACACAAAAAGGGGACCTTACGAACCTACTTGGTATCGATAGTATTACGGGATACTATGACAAATTGCCCCTTTATTCGCTCAAGGATAAAAACAAAAGATTCCGTTATGTTGCGCCGAAAGGTTTTCCCAAGAACACAATAATTACCGAAAATGATAATTGCGGTAATGATAAAACCGTAGTCGTCTTTAGGGATTCGTATACAATTGCCCTGGTACAATTTTTATCGTTGCATTTTTCTAAGGTTATCTATGTTTGGAAGAGCCCAGTAGATAAGGCCACGGTTGAAAAAATAAAACCTGATATCGTAATTTTAGGAGTTGTCGAAAGACGTTTGCCGTATTTGTTGGGAACAATAAAATAGACCGTAAAAATAACAGGGGATGTTTACATTCAACAGAAGGTTACACCATTTTGTAGCCCTCTAAAGTTTTTTTTGCCGTCTCTTCCCAAACGTATTCAGAATAAATTTTTTCTTTCAATCGATTATCAAAAGGCGCAATGTATGCTTTGTCAATAGCATTTCTGATAGATGTTATATCGTCTGGTTCACAGTAATAGGCATAGTCCTCGAAATAATCGCGGGTATCCCCTTTTTCGGTAATTACGATATTGGTACCCATAGCACCCGCCTCCAAAGATGACAGCCCTGGGGTTTCCATCCAACTGATAAGGGCATGCACCCTGGCCAGTTTATAGAATACAGGCAATTTATCATGGGGTATGGCACCTATAAAATGTACATTGGGCCCGGCCGCTGCATATACTGCTTTGATGAATCCCGGGTCGTTTTTCGTTTGATTACCAATTAGCACCAATGGATATTTGTCACCAACAGCTTTTACAAGGTTTAAGGTGGCTTTACGGCCTTCTATTCTGGCTACCGATAAAACACAGTCCTTATACTTTAACATGTTGGCGCCCAATTCTTCTAGTACAATCTTATCAGGATTGAAAAGTTTGGTGTCAACGGCATTAGGAACCACTACATGCTTGTAGTTCTTTAGTTTGTATTCTTTCTCAACCCTTTTCATCTCCGAAAAGGAATTGGGCAAAAACACATCAACGCTTTCGGTAACCTTTTTGGCAAGTCGGTAATACCCTCGAAAAAGCATATAATATACGCCTTTATTCATTCTACCATCTTTCAAGTGGCGTAAAAATGTTTTTATGTAGTTGATGGTATAAGGCGAGAGCACATTGGCCACTTTTTGGGCAAAACCGCCCCTCGCCTTTCTTTCAAACTCAGTGTACAGACCATAAATCGTGGATAAAGCTACTTTTTTACCATGCTTTTTGGCATGCTTGATCTGCATATACAACTCTTGCGGATCCATCAAATTGAACAGATGCACTAAATCGTAACCTGCGAGATCGGGTTCGAGTTCGATACTGATATCGACTTCGATCCCTAATTTTTCTAAATATTCCTTAGTTTTTTCGATTTGGGTGGTATCGCCTCCGGGGGCCGAATACAAATTACTTCTCGATTGGAATAAAACCTTCATAGTCAAATTTTCAATTTTGCAACAAAAATAAAAGCGGCACAAAGTATCAATTGCGGAACAAGAAAGAAAAGTCCGGGTGCCACGATACCACCTACCGCCAAACGTGAAAAATTTAAACTGAACAGTACGAGAATCACAAACCAGCTTAATTTACCACTCCTTATGATAATCTCATAGAAGAAACCTGCAAAAGTTCCTAAAAAAATAGCATGCAATAAAATACCAAACCAGCCAAAGTTCATGTAAGCCTCACCGGGGGAGGTAATGGTCATCCCCTCGCCTTCAAATTCCAATTGGTATTTTTGCTTTAGTACAACTCCGGTAAATCCTCTCTCATGAAGACCGATGGTCATTCCTAAATCGCTTAGTACGGTCTGCCCGTAATAAAATTCATCATTTTTATCCGTATTGTAGACAATGGCCTCCAAATTACTAACGTTGACTGCGGTAGTCCATGCCGTAGAACCGATGGCCCTGAATGAAAATTCCCCAGTGTGACGATAATAACCTAGTAACGATAGGAAGACAATGAACAAGATTCCCGTCAAAATATATGGAAAAGAAATTCCTTGATCGTTCAAATATTTTTGAGTGAAAATCAGATAGGCCAAAAAACAACTTACGACCAAATAGGCGGCCGGCCCTCGAAACCCGATACCCATTACAAAGAACACCCCTACTAAAAGATAGAAAATCGAGATCAATTTTATTTTGTTCAGTACGAATTTTTCGACGGCAAAACGATAGACCAAACTGACACTGATTAATCCGTTCCCTATGAGAATATATTTACCCAGACCAGCTTTTGCGCCCACTCGCGCGCTTTCCAAATCGTCTAAAAAAATAGGAATGGTCTTCATTTTGAACAGATACACAAAAAGGTAGACCCCAACTCCTGCTAGAAAGAAAAGATAGAACGCCCGTTTCCAGTATTTAAGGTCCATACGTACATTCGGAACCACATCTTTCAGTTTAGGAAATGTACGTACCAATAAAAAGTTTGGGGCGAAATGCGCGGCCAGAACGAAAGTTAATAGATAGACTACAAGTAGGGCATTGGTCTTGACCGTGGTCTCGAAAAAAGAAAAATAGCGTTCGAGAAAAAAGGGATAAAGCATTAGAAAAAAAACGAAAGCGACCAAAAAGAAAATCGCCGGATGGAGCACGTTAAATAGTCTGATTTTTCTCAAAGCTCCATATTATTTTTTTTTACGACTGCTTCTGGCTGAGCCGCAGTTTTGGCTTTTTTGATACCATCAAGCACAGTGGTACTCATAATATTATGTGCCATTCGATAGTGATTGATGATGGTAGCTTTTTCAAGTTCTGGGTCCATCGATTCCGATGGAGCGATAAAAGATAAATCATTTATGATATAGGGCCAAGGCAATCCTTTTACCCCATAGTATCTGATTTTGATGTAAAGAGAAGTGATTCCGAAATCGCTCCATAACATCTCATTATTCAAATGAAAACCGGAAAAATAGAGGTTACGGATGTTATGATCTCGCAATACTTTAATGAAACTATACGGACTCACTTCTTCGCCTCTATAAAACATGCGATTATTCTTTACGACACCGTGCGCGATTCGCTCCATATTGAGCTCATGTTCGAAATGTTCCAACGCCTTGTTTTTTTCCTTTCCCTTAAAAAGCAGTATGAAATTATTCCCTTCCCGGATTTCATTTTTGGTCTTTAGCGCTGCGTCGGCATCGGTTTTCTTATCATAAGCATATTCCGGTATCGCTTTGTTCGAACTTACAATCCCTACCCCATTCTTTTTTAAAAGTGCTATAGAAGCTTGCTTCATCTCTTTCGTAAAAGAGGTTACGCCGTCTTCCAAGAGAAACAGCCGAAGGTCGTCATTGCGAGACCGAAGAGAATATATACCGTTCGGTTTGTCTAGTACGCAAAGAAACGTGTCAAATCCCGCAAAGAAAACATTCTTGATTCCATTATCCTTAAGGAAGTTATCCATCACATCGAGATTATAGAAATAAACCCCTTCTTCGACGGCTATCAAATTGGTATTTTGAGGATTTTGCGACGGGGCGTAGATAATCTTTATTCCCAAGTCTTTAAATTCTTCTATCAACGGGTTAATATAATTCACCGTCATCGAGTCCAAATATTTTTCTTGCCATAGGTCTATAATCACCAAGGCACTTTTCTCAGGATCTATTTCCAATTTTCGAGTAGTGTCGACATACATCCCCTTATCTTTTGCATATTCGGAAAGTGTATATTCAATGGTTATTCCGTTCTCAAAAGATTCTTTTTCGTAGGCTATATGCTCACCTTTTGTATCACCGCAGCCTACGGCCAATATGAACAAGACTGCCGACAGTGAAATAAAAATAGGGTGCTTAACAAATTTCATTTGAAATTATATGTGTTTTTAGGATTGAATAGGTGTCTGTGCTTTCGATGCCGCAACAATTATTGGCGATTTGAAATTCAAAAAATATCGTAGAACTCCGGTATCAAAAATACTATAAAATAATCCTTTTCCGGCTGATTGGCGAACGAGACCAATGCGCCCTTAGGTGAAGGTGGCATCCCATTGAAAGTTTTTTGAGGTTTTAGGGTTATCACTCTAATTCAGAAATAAAGGATTCAATTTTTTTGCTGCTCTCCGAAAGATTGAATTTTGAAGAATCGTAGCCCCCTTTCAATTCCTTGGACTGTCGAATAAAATTGACCAATTCTTCTTCGGTAGTTGCCACTTTAGCTTGTAGTTCTTCAAAAGAAAAATAGAGTCCTCCGTTTTCCAAAATATAGGCGTCCTTATCGAAAACATAGGCTATAATCGGTCTTCCGGTAATCATAAAATCAAAGAGTATGGAAGAATAGTCGGTTATAAGCACGTCGCTAATGCATAAAAGGTCTTGGGTATCTTCTGAAGATACATTAATGACATTTTCAAGGGATGAAAAAAACAGGTTATCGAAGGTGCCTTTATCCAAAGGATGAGGTTTGAACAGTATCACTGTATCCAATTTCTTTTCGAGGGCTTTGTCAATTTCAACGAGTACTTGTTTAATTCTTAAAGTCTCTGCATCGTTGTTTCTAAATGTTGGGGTATACAAAACAGTAGTACATTGTGCAATCGGGAGGGGTAACGGTAGTTTTGAACCCATTGCTGCCTTAAGCTCGACATTGTTCATGAACGAATTGATATACTCCGTTCTTGGCTGACCTAGCGGTATAATTTTTGAACGTTGCAAACGCATCGCCCCTTCAAAAATAAAGACGGTTTCTGGCGAAGCCGCAACAAAATAGTCCCAACGATCATAGGGCAGCCTTCTTCCTGACCGTATGGTATCTTCAATCCAGACGCGCTCTTTCAACGAGTCGAAACCTATCTGTTTAATCGGGGTGCCGTGCCATAGGTTAATAACAACGCCTCTTTGGGGAACGATAGGATAGATATCCTTGACATTGTGGGAGATAAAAAAAAGGGGCGCCCTAACCACTGCCCAAAACGTGCTAAAACTCCATTTGTAATTGCAGCGATATCCCATTTCTCTTAGACGTTTCACTTCGTTTCGATTAGAAGAAATCCAAATGGGCCGATAATGCCGATGATTTTGAAAATGAAGAAACAAGAATTTCGGGTTATCGGAAAAACTTCGGAAACCTGTACCAAAGAGCATCAGCCCTTTTTGTCTAGGGATAATGGTAGATAGGAGGCCGAAAATTATTTTTTCCATGAAAAAAGTTACGATACGTTTCATTTCGGCTGTCGGTGCTTTTAAATACTCCTTTAGTCAGTTAAACTATTTCTTTTTTCTTCTTTTAATTCTGTACTCAATTTTTTTACTCCCACCATACGTATCGTGAACACAATGGACTGCGTGAACAATAGCAAGTATACGATGCGATGAACGGTCAAATACTTATAAAAGATACCCAATAATGCTACATGGAACAGTGATGCGAACACCACACTATAATTGGCATATTTCTCTTTGCCCAAAGCCCCAAGCAAAGGATACCCTATCATTACCGTGGGTACAAATAGCAATGCAAGAAAACAAAATAAACGCAAAAGATCGGCGCTATCAGCAAAATCGGGCCCAAATATCAGTACTACAATCATATCGCTAAAAAAATACACTCCTGCTGCAATCATCGTATTTAGAAAGATTGTCCCCATAAAAATCTTTTTGAATAGTTTTAGATTTCTGTTTTTCGCCATATAGGGGTATAGGGCATCGCCCAAGGGTGCATAAACCACCGTCATGGCCATAAAAATTTTCTCGGCCGCCCCAAAAATACCTGCAAAATAATTACCAAGTGCAAGTCCCGCAATAAAGGTGTTACTCGATGTATACAAGGCAGCAGCCGATCGCGATAGGAAATATTGTGTACTATTGCTCAGCAATCTTTTGATCTCATCACCGTCGGGACGTGTTAATTTGACATTAAAATGCTTGAAGGCAAAATAGATAGAACACAGGCCGCCAATGACAAAACCGATGGAGTACAATAAAGGCACCTTATAGTAATCGCTTTCGGTCTTGATGACAACAAAGATCAAGATTGTAAATAATCCTTTGGCGATTACATTCACGCGGGTCATATATTTCATGTTTTCCATCCCCTGAAAAAACCAAATCGGGTTTAAAACCTGACCCACTACGATACCAAAACCAAGAAAATAGGCCGCCTTATGGGCTTTGAGCTCTTCGATTGAAGTTACACAAAACGCCAACACCGCAAAGGCCAAGATCACCAACACCAGTTTAATGTAGTAGATATTGCTGAAAATACTATTGATTTTTTGTTTATCCTCTCGAAAAATCGAAACGTCTTTTGTAGCCGAAAGATTAAAGCCGTAGTCGCAAAGCACGAAGAGATATTGCATTACGGCATAGACCATTAGCACAACACCATATTTTTCCGCTCCCAATACCCTTCCGAGATAGGGTAGGGTCAAAAAGGGCAGTACCAAATTGACTCCTTGTAATGAAAATAGTGATACAAAATTCTTGAACAGTTGATTCTTGCTAAACCTACGGTATGTATTTTTTATATGGAACAATACGGGAATTCAAGATTTATAGTCGGTTTTTCATAAACGTTACGATACGCTCACAAGCCTTGCCATCGCCATAAGGATTGTGCCTCAGGCTCATTTCGTCATATGCGGTTTTGCTGTCTAGAAGGCGGGCGGTTTCCTTTATTATTTTTTGTGTATTGGTTCCTGTCAGTATTACAGTACGGGCCTCAACCGCTTCAGGCCGTTCGGTAGTATCTCGCATTACCAATACCGGTTTCCCCAGGCTAGGCGCTTCCTCCTGTACCCCGCCGCTATCGGTTATGATAAGGTAACAACGACGCATCAGCCACACAAAACCTGGATAGGATAGCGGTGCTATTAATTTAATATTTTCAACAGTCCCTAAAATCTCGTAAACCGGCTTTTGTACGTTAGGATTTAAATGTACCGGGTAGATAACCTGTACATCACCATGTTTGCTGGCTATTTCGGCTAGGGCATTACAGATATCAATGAATCCTTGACCATGGTTCTCGCGCCGGTGCCCGGTCACCAAAATGAGTTTCTTGTTGGGGTTCCAGATTTGTTTTAGCGTTTCTATTTCGGGATTATCGTAATCGGGACGCATCACTTTTTCGACACTGAATTGTAACGCATCGATAACCGAGTTTCCTGTTATTTCGATTTGTGCTTCCGGGATATTCTCCGTCAAGAGGTTCTGGCGCGCCGCAACGGTTGGGGCAAAATGATAATCGGCAACCCTGCCCGTAATCGAACGGTTCATTTCTTCAGGGAAAGGAGACCTTTTATTAAAGGTTCTAAGGCCGGCCTCGATATGACACACTTGTGCACCTGCATAAAAAGCGGCAATACTGGATGCCATGGTCGTGGTCGTATCACCATGTACGTAAACAAAATCAGGTTTAAAATCATCAAGAACCAACTTAAGGCCAGTGATAATATCGGCCGTCAAAGAGAACAGATTTTGATTGTGTTTCATCAGGTCCATATCATAATCGGGTACGATATCAAAAAAATCGACAACCTGATCCAGCATCTCCCGGTGTTGGGCAGTGATACAAATCTTGGTCTCAAAAATAGCGGTGTGTTTTTCGAATTCCTTAATCAAAGGAGCCATTTTGATGGCCTCGGGTCGCGTACCGAAAACAATTAGGTTTTTTGTTTTTGTCTTCATCCTAAGAAAATAATTTTAAAAAGGTCGGATAAATGGAGTTCGAGGGTCTCACTTTCTTAGGTTTGTCAATGTTTGATTAATCAAAGTAGAGGAAGTACCTTGGGTATAGGGAAAATAGATGATTTTCACGCCTACCTCCTTGAACTGCTCATCCAAAGCCTGCCACTTTTTCGATTCGAACCAATCATCGCCAACGAACATAACGTCAAATTTGATACGCTGCCACATTTTAAACTTGTCCATATCATTTTGTGGCACCACGGCATCTACATGACGGATATTACGAACGATTTCCATTCTTTCCTCGTGCGGAATAACAGCTTTTTTGTTTTTGTAGGCCACCAATTCATCGCTAGTAACACCTACAATTAGCTTATCGCATAATCCTTTGGCATTCTTCAACAGGTTCAAATGGCCTATGTGGAAAAGGTCATAGACCCCAGATGTATAGCCGACCACTATTTTTTCATCTCCTCTTTTATACATTTCGAAATCTTTAGTTTACCACCTCCATTCAGTGTGGAAATATTGTTTTTTGAACAGTTCGATGTTCACGAACATCCATAATACCTGACCCGCCCTGGCCTCAGTTCTACTTTTTGCGATAAGGTCGGCAACGACGCCCGCTTTCAACCAAGAGCAATTTACCAATAATTCGTTTGCCAACTCCTCTAAATTTTCAAACCACTCGGTAAGCGGCACGGGAAATCCCACTTTTTTTCGGGTAATTATTTCTTCTGGAAGATATTTGTAGGACACCTCTCGAAGCAAATATTTCGGCACGTCAAGCACCTCACTATAAGTATCCGCCATTTGGTTTTTTGCCAGTTGTTCGGATTTTTCATCCAACCATTTTAACTTTAAATCATACGGTATTTTTTTATAGGCGAATTCGATAAGGTTGTGATCCAGAAAAGGCACACGTGCCTCTACGGAGGTCTGCATGGTCGTCATGTCTACCCTTTGCAACAAACCCTTTACATGGTACCTGTGAAAGAACCGGAATACGTTTTCCTCATTACTGCTTTCTGTAAACTGCTGTCGGATATTGTTATCGAATTCCGAGCGATAGTCGATAGGTGTCTTGATTAGTTCATCGCGCATTGAACGCGGCACATACTCATATTTTGATATAAAGTGGTCGTAAAAACTTTCTTGTGTATTATGGTTAGCATAGTCAAAAGGCAAGCGGAATATTCTGCCATAACCACCCATGAGTTCGTCCGCTCCTTCACCAGAAAGTACTACAGTGATTTTTTCTTTTAGTTTCGATGACATAATGGCCAACGGTATCTCATTGGGCACCCCTAAAGGAGCGTCCTTGGAGGCAATCAGTCTTTCCCAATTGGCGAGATAGTCCTCTTTGTGCATCAATATTTGGTGGTGTGTCGTATCGTACTTATCGGCGACTATTTGAGCATATTCGAATTCGTTCATTTCCTCGAACCCTATGGTATAGGTATTCACATGCCCTTTCTTTTTCAGTGCGGTAATGGCCGTAATCAAACTCGAATCGACACCACCACTCAAATACGTGCCCAGGGGAACATCGGCTATAAGTCGATATTCGATCGCTTTTTTCAACTCGCTCTCGAATTCGACTTTTATTTTTTCCTCATCAAAGTCTTTGGAAACATTGAACGCTTTCGGAAGCTCCCAATATGTTTTTTCGGTAAAGGATAAATCCTTCGTATAGCGGTGATAGCTTCCTGCATGTAGTTGACGTATACCTTCGAAAAAAGTGTATGGCGCACGGATATACCTGTTCGCCAAGTATTCATCTACAGCGGCCTCGTTAAACTTCGCTTCTACGAGCCCGCTGGAAAGAATTGCCTTGATCTCGGAAGCGAAAATCAAATGGTCTCCATTGTTGAAATAGTATAGCGGTTTTATACCTAATCGATCGCGTACCAAGAATAGTTCTTCCGTTTCTGCATTGTAGAGCGCCATGGCAAACATGCCATTGGCCCGCTCTAAAAACCAATCCAGACCTTTTTCCTGTACGGCCGCAATGATGACCTCCGTATCGGAGTCGGTTACAAAATCGTACAAAAGTTCATTCTTGATTTCCTTGAAATTATAGATTTCGCCATTAAAAACAATCTGCCAATGTCCGTTGGAAGATGTCATAGGCTGGTTCGCCACATTTCTTAAATCGATGATGCTCAGTCTGCGATGCCCTAAAGCAACTTTATCCCTAGCGCAGTAAAAAGCCCCCGAATCGGGCCCGCGATGAACAATGGATCCGTTCATTTTCTCGATACGCTCCTTCAAATTGGCAATCGCCTTAAGGCTATAAATACCGGCTATTCCGCACATAAACTTTACTTATTCTGCAAACATTTTTTAAGACTATCTCTCCAATATGGAATTTCGAGACCCAATTGGTCTTTAATTTTTGCTTTATCCATTACGCTAAAAGCCGGCCGTTCCGCAGGGGTTGGGTACGCTACGCTACCTACGGGTAAAACCTGACAATTCGAGTTCTTAATATCAAAAATGGCCTTTGCGAAATCATACCAACTCGCAACACCTTCGTTGCTGTAATGATAAGTTCCGTACTTGTCGGTATTTTTTTGGATAATGTTTACAACGACCCTTGCCAAATCGATCCCATAGGTGGGTGTACCGACCTGGTCATAAACTACATTCAGTGTATTACGTTCTTCACCCAGGCGTAACATGGTCTTCATGAAATTATGGCCGTAGTTGGAATATAACCATGAGGTTCTTATAATAAAATGCTCTTTCAAGGCATCTGCGACCGCAACTTCGCCATTCAATTTGGTGCTTCCATATATCCCTAACGGGTTTACCGCCATACCTTCTTTGTATGGAACGGATTGCTTTCCGTCGAATACGAAGTCGGTCGAAATCTGTATCAGTTTGGCCTTATGCTCTTTGCATGCTTCTGCAAGATAACGCGCACCGTCAACATTAATTTTTCTGGCCATAGCAGCTTCTGATTCCGCCTTATCGACCGCAGTGTACGCAGCACAATTGACACAAAAATTGATATCCTTTCGTTTAAAAAAATGTTTTACCTCGTCTTCCTTGGTGATGTCCAACTCGTCATAATCTACGTATATAAAGGATAGTTCTTTTTCGTCATTTGCCACTTCCCTTATACATGATGCCAGTTGTCCTTTACCTCCGGTTACCAAGATAGTCGTCATAATCTAGCATTTTCTAAAGTGGGCAAAATCCGGTCTTTTTCTGAAAGTATAAGATCTGTCTCAGGCAATATCCAATCTATAGCCAAGGTTCTATCATTAAAGATGATGCCTCCCTCCGACCGGCCATTGTAGTAATTATCGCATTTATAAAAAAACTCGGCAGTATCGGTCAGCACAACAAATCCATGGGCAAAACCTCTTGGCATAAAAAGTTGCTTCTTATTTTCGTGACTCAATTTCAAAGCTACATGTTCGCCAAAAGTTGGGGAACCTTCTCGAAGATCTACGGCAATATCGAGTACCGAACCCTGTAAGACTCTGACCAACTTGGCCTGGGCATACTCACCGGTTTGATAGTGGAGTGCCCTAATTACCCCTTTTCTAGAAAACGATTGGTTATCCTGCACGAAATTGACCGAATTCCCTAAAACATTTTCGAATTTTTTCTGATTGAACGATTCGATAAAGTAGCCCCGATCATCTTCGAACACCCTAGGTTCAAGAATAAAACAACCCTTAAGTTTGGTTTCGGTTACGGTCATTTGTGTTTTCTTAGAATTCCAAGAAGATTTTTACCGTAACCGCTCTTCATCAAGGGTTCGGCCAATTTCCGAAATTGAACTTCGCCGATGTAGCCCATCTCGAACGCCGCTGCTTCTATAGCCCCTATTTTTAAACCTTGTCGTTCTTCAATAACCTCCACAAACTGTGAAGCCTGCATCAATGACTGAAACGTGCCGGTATCCAGCCACGCAGTACCTCTATCCAAGATGCTTACATTTAGTTTTTTCCGTTTCAAATAGATTTTGTTCACATCGGTTATTTCTAGCTCGCCTCGATGACTGGGCGCCATGTTTTTGGCGATTTCTACCACCTCATTATCGTAAAAATAAATTCCCGGAACGGCGTAATTCGATTTTGGCTCAACAGGTTTTTCCTCAATACTAATCGCTTTTCCTTCTTGATTAAATTCTACAACTCCATATCGCTCCGGATCATGAACGCGATATGCATAGATAATTCCTCCATCAGGGTCGTTATTCGATTGTAATAATTTTGCTAGGCCGGAACCATAAAAAATATTGTCTCCCAGTATTAAGGCGACCTTGTCGTTTCCAATAAACCGCTCACCGATGATAAAGGCTTCGGCAAGTCCGTTGGGGGCTTCTTGGACAGCGAAGGAAAATTGACAACCATATTTTTTACCATCACCTAACAACTCTTTAAATAGAGGAAGATCTTTTGGAGTTGAAATTATTAAAATATCGCGAATACCCGAATACATTAAAGTGGACAATGGGTAATAAATCATCGGTTTATCGTAGATGGGCATCAACTGCTTGCTCACGGATAAAGTCAACGGGTGAAGACGTGTTCCGGAGCCGCCTGCCAATATGATTCCTTTCATTTGTGGTCGATTATATAATGAACTTGTTTGAGCTTATCTTTAATCTGCAAATATCCCATTTTCGGTTCCAAACAACAAGTTTAGACGAGTCCAATTCCTACAATTCAATCTTCAACCCGCGCGGTACATTTTATTATAATATTCTTGGTATTCCCCAGAGGTCACATTCTTCAGCCATTCTTCATTCTCTAAATACCACTCTATGGTGTGTTCAAGACCCTCTTCAAAGGTTACGGAAGGTTTCCAGCCCAATTCCTTATTTATTTTATCCGCATCGATCGCATACCTTAAATCGTGTCCTGGACGATCTTTTACATAGGTAATCAACTTTTCGGAAGAGCCAGCAGGCCTTGCCAGTTTTTTATCCATTAAACTACACAATAACTTCACCAAATCTATATTTTGCCATTCATTAAACCCACCAATATTATAGGTTTCACTATTTTCTCCTTTATGAAAAACCAAGTCAATGGCGTGTGCGTGATCTTCTACATACAGCCAGTCTCGTGTATATTTTCCATCACCATATAACGGTAAAGACTTGTTTTCTATGATGTTGTGAATAAAAAGGGGGATTAACTTTTCAGGAAAATGGTTCGGCCCGTAGTTGTTTGAGCAGTTGGTAATCACGTAAGGAAGACCATAGGTTTCCCCGTATGCTCGTACGAAATGATCGGAGCTCGCTTTAGATGCCGAATACGGAGAATTTGGATTATAAGATGTGGTTTCGGTAAAAAGGCCTTCCGCTCCTAAGGAGCCATAGACTTCATCGGTGCTGATATGATAAAACCGTTTATCGCTTGAAGGTGTTTGCCAAAGGTCACGGGCGGCATTAAGCAAATTCACCGTGCCAATAATGTTGGTATGCACAAACGCTAATGGATCGGAAATCGATCGATCTACGTGTGATTCCGCGGCCAAGTGTAAAACGGCATCGAAGTTATGCTCTTCAAATATTGTCTGAATAAATTTTGCGTCTACTATATCGCCCTTGAGAAAACGGTAGTTCGGTTCATTTTCAATATCTCTAAGGTTTTCTAAATTTCCTGCGTAGGTCAGCGCATCCAGATTAAATATGGTATAATCCGGATATTTACGTACAAATTTTCGAACTACATGAGAACCAATAAACCCTGCACCCCCTGTTATTAAAATTTTCATAATACTAATTGATTCAAATTTATGCTTCGATTAGTTAAAGCTAGGCCAATCAAATAGGAAGTATCGAATTTAGACTTCGAGACTGTTTCGAAATATGTGACAATATAAGTTATCAAAGACTTAGTGCTTTCCTATTCAAATATTTCAATAGCGCCCAAAGAAAGAATAAACCTAGAAATACCATGGGCAACAAAAAGAGGCTTTTGTTCAAAAATTGATTCTTGACCTCTTGGGTCCTTCCAAAGTTTATAATATTTACCGCATCTTTTTGCTGAACCAACTCTATTTGTTTATCACCTATTTGTTTGATAAGGCCATTTTTTAGGCTCAGTAAGCTTGTTATGTCCAGACCCTGCTCCGTATCAAAAACTATAGTACTTTCTGGTCTTGCACCAGCATCGGATTTCAAAAGTTGCTGTGTATAGTTCTCTACCAAATTATCTATTTGTTCGATGAGTTCTTTGTTTTTCCTAATTCTATCCCCAGCATTATTTTTGTATACCGTTCGCATTTCCACGAAATAAGGATTGGCATTGATATAATCTAGAAATTTACCGACCACCTGTTGCCCATTGTACGGATTTTTATGTAGAAACGTTATTCTGTGGGTCAAAACCGTTTTATCCAAAATTTCCAATCTGATTACTTCGGAAACGAACTCCTGGTCCTTAAAATTTTGTAAAATTTCCAAATACGTATTGTCGTCCTCTGTTTTTTCTTGATCTTCATCGGCTTTTTCTATAGGCTCGATACTTACCTCAAAACCTCTCAAGTCACCAATATCAATTCCGATTTTACTTAAAAATTGAGTGTCTTTTGCAACAATATTCGCCTGTATTTCTTCAATTACATTATAGAGATAATCTTTGCTCTCGAAATTAGGCTTTACAATTACCTCGGTCTTTAATTTTTTATCGACACTGATATTTAGCAAAAACCCGATGACCAGACCGATTAAGACCAAGCTAATAAGCAAAAAAGCATTTCTCTTGAGATATAAGAATATATGCAAAAAAGCCCTGAAAAAACGGTCGAAACCTTTTCGTATCATTTTAAACAGCTTACCGAGATCAATTTCATCGGAAGATTGCGGAGTATTCGGTGATATCTGATCTGCCATAAATTAAGAATTGAATATTTGCGTTAATATCTTATCCGTTATTAAATAGGTCGGTTTCACACCTGTCGTTCCCAAACCTCCGGAGGCCAAGGTACTTCCAGTAACCAGAGGATTGTCGGAAGCGTAGTAGGCATATCTCACTTTCACATCTTCGCGTATGCTCTTGCGAATCTTAGATGCCGATTGTACCGCCTTTTGGTAGTGAACGCCCTCCATTTCCAGTCCCACAACGTTCCAAGTAGACTGCTTAAAAAACTTTAGTATGTCTTTGTTTTGCAGCGATGTTCCCAAAACGGTAATCATGGCGCCTTCAAAAACCTTGAGCCCATAGCCCTTGAAATCTTCGGCACAGAGTTCGTTCTCAAACGGATAATTATCTGCCGTACCTTCAAAAATATGGGCGGAAGGAATCATAAGATCCCCTTTACCCCCTTCTAAAATACCGGCTTTCCCCATAATTGAAATAGAAGCGACATCCAAAAATACCGTTTCCTTTTTGCTTTCCTTATACGGTTTCAAAAACTCATCGATGGTTTCATAGGCCTGCTCGCCAAAGGCATAATCCATAACAAATATAAGCGGTTTTTCTTCATCGGATAGCCCTTTTGGCAGTTCATAGCAACATGCATCGTTGGTCATTTTAGCCGTATCGAATAATTGAACGTCAATATTAGTACCCGAAAAATCATCAATGGAAATCATTCCGTTCTTTTTCGCTATGGTTATGACTTTGTTTCGCAGTTCTGCGTTCAACGATGAACTCAATGCCTCATAAATTTCAAGTGATTTTTTATCAGGAAATTCTTTTGACAAGGCTTTTCTTGCGAATAACGAGTTCATTACACTGTGCATGTTCGCGCTGATAATATGTATCGGTCGCTGCAAAAGTCTGTTTTTTCGTAAGGTCTCCTTTATGGTATTCGCCCAGCGTTCACCATGAATGTGGTGCCCCAAGCGTTCGCGCAACAGGGAACTAAAGGTAATGACCCTTTTTTCGCCGGTAGCCTCCTCTTCTATCGCCAATTTGCCCAACCAGTAAATGATGTCTAAAAAACGGTCGGGTGCCTCTTTGGTCGCCAACTGTTCATGTACCGCCATAATCTCAACAAAAGGGCGGCCCAAGATATTAGCGGTATGAATTAGGGCTACTTCCCGTTCTACCTGCGTAAGTTCTTCCTTTTTTACGGCTTGTTCAAGTTTGACCCAATCACGGATCGTTTTATCGCTGTCTTCTATCAACACCCGTTTACAGATTTTTTCCGATTCAATAAATAGGAATGTCAAATGCGTCAGTATATCGTATATGTCAGAACGGCCTCGAGTAATCTCAATATTCATCTGCTCATCGTCGATCCGATAGCAATTACGCCTTCGCTTTGGCGGAACGATGGGGTCAAAATGAGATCGACCATAGCCTTCATCTGAAGTCAGGTTAATAAAACGACATTGCTCGATACCCTTGGGAAGACGTTCCAACACGTAGATTAGCCCGTTAAGTTCTGCTTTTTCTTCTGCGACCGAACCATAGATTTCTGGGCGTAACTGCAGTAATGCATTTTTAAGCGATTCGCCCGAAACACCGGTAGGCTTGTAGAACCCACGATTGAACAAGTGCCTCATGGTGATGTATAAACGCTCTATAGCGTTCGTCGATTCTTGAGCGCGGGTCGTGGTTGTTGTCTTGCCCATAAGCGGATTTCGAGCAAAATTACAATATTTTTCTGGTTGTGATGAGAGGTTCTTTGGGGTCGTTGAAAAAGTATATTACGCAGAGCTACAAAGGGAAAAAGAATATCAGAGACAAAAAACATAAATTAGTGCCAATCAAAACTTAAGCCATGAACCCGAAAAGCCCATCAGCAAAGCTGCGGTCGTTCGAAAGCCGTTGCACCTTATTCTGTCCGCCCAATTTTCCTATGGATTTCATATAATCGTTGAATCCGCCATCTTTTATTGAAGTTATTTTTAATGTTTGAAGGATTTTACCGTCGATAAGGTCAAAATAATAGCTGTTTTGCTTTTGAAGGGAAGTATCCAGAATTTCAATAAACTTCAATAGGTCAGATGGTTCTTTTTCAAATTCGATCAACCATTCATGATAAGGAAGTTGATCGCCTTGGGGCGTAATCTGAGGGGCTACCGTAAATTCGTTGATACTCGCATCCGTTGCTTCAATGGCCTGTTGCATTGCTTCTTCGACTTCCTTGGCGATAACATGCTCTCCAAAGGCCGAAATAAAATGCTTAATCCGTCCGGAAACTATTATTTTATAAGGCCTTAAAGAAATAAACTGAACGGTATCTCCTAAATTATAGGCCCAAAGGCCGGCATCCGTGGAAATAATCATTACGTAGTTTACGCCAACCTCGACGTCTTTAATTGTGATTCGTTTTGGTTTCTCCTCAGAAAATTCATCGGCCTTTACAAACTCGTAGAAAATTCCGGAATTCAGCAGCAGCAACATTCCTTTTTCTTTTTGGGAATCCTGATAAGCAAAAAACCCTTCACTCGCCGGAAACAGTTCTATGCTATCGACCTTTCTACCGATCAAACCTTCAAATTTAGCGCGGTATGGTTCGTAATTGACCCCACCATAAATAAACAATTGAAAATTCTCGAACAGTTCGCCTACTTTTTTTCCTGATTTTGACTGTAAGCGCTCAAAGTACATCTGCACCCAAGACGGTATGCCCGCGATAACGCTCATGTCTTCATTTACGGTCTCTTCGACAATAATATTCACCTTGGTTTCCCAATCTTCGATGCAATTCGTTTCCCAAGTGGGCAAACGGTTTTTTTGAAGGTAGTTGGGAACGAAGTGTGCCGCTATACCCGAAAGCCTTCCTAACTGAATCCCGTTCTTTTGATGTAATTCAGGACTCCCCTGAAGGAAAATCATTTTACCATCTACGAAATCGGAATTTCCCGTTTCATGGATATAGTTGAGAATTGCATTTCGCGAGGCTTCCACTTGGTGCTTGATAGCGGTTTTGGTAATGGGAATATATTTTGCACCGGAAGTAGTACCGGATGTTTTCGCAAAATAGATAGGCTTACCTGGCCATAGAATATTTTCCCTACCTGCGACAACTTGTTCCACATAAGGTTTTAGTTCTTCATAATCACGAATCGGTATCCGCTCGACAAAGTCTGAATGAGATATAATAGCCTCAAAATCATGATCGGTTCCAAATTTTGTGCCGGCGGCTTTCGAAATAAGTTGGTTAAACACCTGATCTTGTGTTTTAATAGGGTGGTCACGCCATTTAGCCGTTTTCAAGGCAATGTTCTTAGCAAATATTTTAGCGGCAAACGACTTTAGTGACACAGAAGTTAGTTTCAGGTTTATGTTTCGGGTTCAAGGTCTAAAAATCGATGTAATCTAACGGGTTTACCGTATTACCATTGCTCCAAAGTTCAAAATGAAGGTGGGGACCAGTAGTCAATTCGCCTGTGTTACCAACGGAAGCTATAACTTCTCCTGCACGAACAATGTCGCCTTGCCCCTTGTTCAACGAACCGTTATGCTTGTAGACACTCAATAAGCCATCTTTATGTTCGAGAATGATAACATAACCGGTTTCGGCCGTCCATTCCGAAAAAATGACCGTACCGTTGGCAACTGCCTTAATAGGCGTGTCCGTCGGCGCGGTGACATCTACCGCATAATGGCGTAGTGCTGCGTCGTAGGTTTGCGAAATGGCACCACTCAATGGTGGAAAAAGAACTATGGCCGTGCCAGCGGTATTCCTTTCGAATAGGTTGTATTTATCTTCCAAGGCAACTTCGGCCCTCAGCATAGAATCCTCTTTTATCGGTGTTAAGTCTATAGTGTTCGGGTCGATTTTAAACTGTTCACGTAGAGAGTCCCGATTCATTTCCGTGTTTTCGATATCGCCTTTTAGTACCATACGAATGTTTTCCAAATACCTATTGGTATTATTTAGATTGGCTACCAAAGAATCGGTCGTATAAGTCAAATCAGTAGCCTGTTTTTTTAATTTTGTAGAAGAATATCCGGGTATGTACTCCCGTAAGGGCGTAAAGGCGATTAACAAGGTCGTAAGGCCGATAAGACCAATAATACAGAGCGAACCGGTAACGAAGACATTAAGACGGCTCAACTTAAAAGAAATCTTTTCTTCAAAAGTACTTTCATTAAGAATTACCAAGCGATACTTGTGAAGTAGCTTTCTTTTAATTTCTTTTCTTTTCTTGACTTTTTTGGCCATAATACACAAATATAAGGATGGAATTGAATTCTGTACCCGTTCTCTATAAATTTAATAGTTTACAGCAATATGCAGTTAAGTTCTTTGTCCGCAATTTTACTTTGACCCTAAACAATTAAATTCTGTGGGAACGTTAAGTTGTGCGTAACTACTTTTTTAGTACATTTGTTATCCATTAAATTACAATTTTATGATAGCTTCACAGATATTTTTGGCAATCGGGCCTTGGCAAATAGCCGTTGTCGTTGTACTTGTTCTTCTGTTGTTTGGAGGAAAAAAGATTCCGGAACTTATGCGCGGCCTAGGAAGCGGCATCAAAGAGTTTAAGGATGCATCTAAAGAAGAAGATGACCAATTGGAAGAAAAGAAAGATTAGGTTTTTCCTGTTTACGATATTTAAAAACCCTTGGCATACGTCAGGGGTTTTTCTTTGCCCTTAAAACAAATACACCAAAAGGTATATTTGTTTTAATTAGGCCCTGTTTTTAGTAGTTACTACCATCAAAGAAGATGCTCTCCATTTTTCTGTTCGTTACGCACTAAACCGCATTTATGGTCAATTACGCCCTGTATAAAAGAGATTTCACAACAAAAAAGCGGCCATAAGCAACCTTAGTTCGAATTTTACGTTATCAAAAGAATAATATTGAAGGTAAAATCATGAAATTCAAACTAAATTAAGGACCTGCCATTTTATTCAAACAAACAAATTAGCCAATAAAAAATACCAGATTTTCACAATAGCCCAAACATGAAAAGACTAATCACCACCTACATTTTATTGCTATGCCTTAGCGTAAGTGCAGAAGATTTTCAAGATATCAGTTTAGAGCAATCAGATACGGTCGATGCCAGTACTTCAAATTATGCCCCATTCGAACAACCGGCTTTTTCTATCAACGAAACTTTCGAAGATGCAGCAGACCGAAGCGAAATTCCATATCGAACATTTGATGAACTAAAAAATGTTGAAAATGGTTATTATATCGTTTCGGGCGTTTTCAGTAAAGCCAAAAATCTTAAAAGGACAGTAAAAAAATTAAACCGCAAGGGTTTTGAAGGTGCGGGTTTTATTAATAATCCAGAGAACGGCCTCAATTACGTTTACCTGGCCTACTACCCTTTTGGACTCGAAGCGGTCGATGCCTGCGTTTCAAAATTAGACGGGAAGTATTCCGATGCTATGTGGATTCTCGAAATAGAGAATAGTATTACCATAGGTGGGAAGTCGTTAGCCGTCTTGAAAGAAACCGAAAGCGGATTTGTTCCTGCGGATACGAATGAAGGGCCGAACGCTGCTGACGCATTTGCAGAGAAACTCGTTCCTGTAGATGCCATAAACAATGGTATGCCAGAAGCATCAGAAGCAAATCCAAGCGCAACGACCCTTAGCGAAGAATCTAATAAAAGCAAGATTATTCAAAAAGCGGATTTCTACTTCGACAAAATGTGGTACGCCGAGGCTGCAGAACTATATGAGCAGGCCTTAAATAAAGATGATGAAAATTATACTCGAGATATCATTCAAAAGGCGGCTGATGCTTACTATTTCAACACCAATATGGAAAAAGCCTACGAATGGTACCATATTCTTTATGAAAATTATGGCAAGGAAATGTCTGCCGAGAATATATTCAAATATGCCCATTCTTTGAAAGGAACAGGTAAGTACACTAGGGCCAAGCGTTTGGTACGCTTGTACAACCGCAAAATGAAAGATGGGGACTATGTGTCAAGTATAGACAATACCGATCTGGGGATGCCGAAGGAGGTTGTTTTGGACAATCTCTTAAATTCCGAGCAAAACTATGAAATCAAGAACATGGCCATCAATACAGAATATTCAGACTTTTCGCCTATGTTTTTAGACTCCAGTCGCGTTGTCTTCTCCTCTGCTAAAGATTCATCATTTCTAAGTACCAGACGGTATAAATGGAACGACCAACCTTATCTAGATTTATACGTAGCCAAAATAAATAACGAATCTCAAGACCTAAAAGACGCTATCAAATTTTCGAAAAAAATAAATACCAAATACCATGAGGCGTCTGTAGCATTTTCCTCCGATAACGGCACCATGTATTTTACCCGTAATAATTACGGCAAAAAATTGAAACGGGACAATAAAGGAATCAACCATCTCAAAATATACAAGTCGACCAAAGTAGATGGAGATTGGACAGAGGCCGTAGAAGTTAGCTTTAATAGCGATAATTACTCTACAGGGCATCCTGCACTGAGTCCTGATGGAAAACAACTCTATTTTGTCTCCGATATGCCCGGCAGCATTGGTAAGACCGATATTTTTGTAGTCGACGTATTTGATGATGGTAACTTTTCAGAGCCAAGAAACCTAGGGCCGGGCATTAACACCGAACAAAAGGAAATGTTTCCATTTTTCAACGGTAAAAAACTCTACTTTTCATCGGACGGGCATATAGGCCTAGGAGGTCTTGACGTTTATGAAGCGACTTACGGCACAGAACGTGGTTTTGAGAATGTCACTAATTTGGGACAACCAATAAACAGTAAAAAAGATGATTTCTCATATATCGTAAACGAAGAGAACCAAAAAGGGTTCTTCGCATCGAATCGCAGGGGCGGTAAGGGTGACGATGACATCTATTCTTTCAAAAGGCTGACTGTTGAAGAAACACCGGCCAATGAAAACGCGATTGCCGGCGTGGTGACCGAATTGACAACAGGCGATATAATGCCCCAGGCACTTGTGCAGTTACTCGACGGAAATGGGATAAAACTTAAAGAAATGGTCACCGAAGAAGATGGCAGCTTTGTCTTCGAAGATCTTGACAGCAGTACGAAATACACCTTAAAAACAGTCAAGGGTGAATATTTCAATAACGAACAAAAGGTTACAACCAAAGAAAATGAAGTGGTCAATGTCGATGTATCCTTGAAGCGTCTAGAAGAAATGATCGCTATGGAAGATGGTATCAAAAAACTCAAGACGGAGATGATCTACTTTAACTTCGATAAATCGTTCATCAGACCGGATGCCGCAAAAGAACTTGACCGATTGGTCAGTGTTATGAAAGAATACCCCAATATGGTCATAAAAATTGAATCACATACCGATTCACGGGGTAGCAAAGTTTACAACGAATACCTATCTGACAAAAGAGCAAAGTCTACCCGTGACTATATCATTTCGAAGGGCATAGACCAAAGTCGCATCGAAAGCGCCATAGGTTATGGCGAGAACCGATTGATCAACGAATGTGATGGTACAATACGCTGTAAAGAAACCGATCACCTGTTGAACAGACGATCTGAATTTATAATCGTTAAAGGGTAAGCCACAACTTTAAACCAACTTACAAAGACCGCTGCCCATATAAGGCAGCGGTCTTTTTATGATGAGCCGATTTAATTGCGCTCAACTAAATAATCAGTTAGGTAACACCAGCGTCTATTGCAATTGTGTACAATCATCAAAACCTGATGTCTTCTGAAATCAGCACTTGCACAATGCCGGTATAGCCAAAATCGATACTATTTCGTGGGTAACCATCTGCCCGGAAATTGAAACAGAGCGCTTCATCGGTTCAGGTGAACGCCTCATCGATATTACGAAATAAGAAGATTTTATACCCGAAATCAAGCTCACTTCATCTAATTAACATCTGAATTTTGCAAATATGTGCTCACCTTTACAAACGAATTAAAAATTACACATATGACGAAATTATTACTTTTCAAGGAAATTTATGCCGAAGCATTTAAAGATTGGACCTATAGATTGCTCAAGAAGTATTTTAAAGTCTATTCATGGTTTTGTTTTGCCTTATTGATAGTCGTAATCTACGCGTTCGTTTATAGAGTATCTACGGGCTTCGCATTCGGTTGATAATAAATTCTTTATCTTAATTAAAACGCCGATCACTAGTGATCGG
>RCND010000003.1_pt1 | contig 136884 bp, 126 predicted proteins | sample 2041351 | NCBI WGS metagenome assembly RCND01 (sample SAMN09708230, study PRJNA481090) | Marine sediment metagenome, whole genome shotgun sequencing project. | biome: marine sediment; feature: ocean; material: sediment; isolation source: Sewage treatment plant 12B marine sediment (STP12B) ... | reverse complement strand
CGTATTTACTGGTGGAGAATACCGGAGTCGAACCGGTGACCTCTTGCCTGCCAGGCAAGCGCTCTAGCCAGCTGAGCTAATCCCCCATTTTGGCTTCGGCAAAGGAAATACTTTTTGAGTAAGTATCAAAATACTTGATAAAGTAATTGAGGTTATACTTTCAATCCTTTTTAACGCTTAAAACGAGTACAGGTGTTCGGGCAGAAAACTCCGCTTTCGGAATCGTGTTCTTTTCCCAAAGGTTTTTAAAGAACCCTCTTTTTCTTCTGAAAACACACAACAAATCCGGATGCTGCGACTGAAAATGCTCTAGCACGCCCAGGTAGGTCGTCGGGGCCTCTGCCATGGTCATTTGCGAACTGATGTCCATCAAGGCGGTATCGACTTTTAAGTCGTCATCGGAGTAACCAGGCGTTTTGACCAAAAGTAGATTTACCTTGGCTCCAAACTTATTTTTAATGGCCAATAACGGATTGAGAATACGTTTACGTCTTAAAACTCCTGATTTGAATGCGGTCAAAATGGTTTTTAAAGGCTGAAGTGTACTTCCTCTCGGTACTATCAAGGTGGGGATATTGGTTCGTTTTATAATTCTACCAGAGGTATTGCCCAAAAACAGTTCTTCGCTAATATCGTTACTTCGCGGTGCTATAATGATAAGGTCTATTCCTAATTCTTTGTCGATTTCTTTCAATCCGTCAATAATATCCCCGTTATAGGAAGCAATCTTGATTTTTACATTTTTAGAATCGATTTTATCGATGACCTCCTTTAGTCTTTCCTTTCCGCTTTTCGCAACTTTTTGCTCTACGTTGGCCAAGCTTTTCCCAGCCCCAACAGAAACACTGAAAACCTCCATCACATAGATTTGAGAAGAAAACTCCGTCGCGAAATCCACTGCATATTGCAGTGTATGATACGCATCAGGCGAAATACCTATAGGAACCAAAATATTTTTCATGTGAAACATTTGTAGTTAATACTCTAAATTTACAATTAAAATAGACTCAATTAATGATTCGGCATGCAAAGATATCTGAAATCCCCGACATTCTCATCATTACCGACGCCTGTGGGGCATACATGATAAAGAAAGGTATTTATCAATGGAACGAACATTACCCTTCTCAAGAAGCTTTTGAAGAAGACATAGATAGGGGAGAGCTATATATTTTGGAAGATAAGGGACACCTTGTCGGGACCATCGTTATCTCCACTTTTATGGATTCAGAATATATGCCAATAGCATGGCTAACGGAGAATAAGGATAATGTTTATATCCATCGTATAGCCGTGCATCCTGAAAATCAAGGAAAAGGCTATGCTCAAAAATTGATGGATTTTGCCGAAAATCGCGCTAAAGAGAACGGCTTTATTTCCATACGTTTAGATACCTTCAGCCAAAACGAACGCAATCAAAAATTCTATGAAACAAGAGGGTATCAAAAACTAGGCGATATTTACCTTCCAAAACAGAGCGAATATCCTTTTCATTGCTACGAATTAGTGCTTTAACACCAATTCAACTTCAAAATATTGATATAACTTGCCCCACTTGAAAACGCCTATCAATTTTAAGACTATCAATAAGTTAGCAATTCCGGCTACTATTGCCGGTATTGCCGAACCTCTTTTGTCGATTACCGATACGGCCATTGTGGGTAATATTCCCGTTGATGGATTAGAGTCGCTTGCCGCAGCAGGTATTGTAGGTTCTTTTCTCTCGATGTTGATATGGATTCTAGGCCAGACGCGCAGTGCTATTTCCGCCATTATTTCACAATATCTGGGTGCCGGAAAAATCAAGGAAGTAAAAAACCTGCCCGCGCAAGCCATATTTTTGAATATAGGCCTGAGCATCCTAATTCTGCTTTCGACCATTTTTATTGTTAGAGAAATTTTTGAATTTCTAAATGCTTCCGGGAAGATTCTAGACTATTGTATTTCGTACTTTTCTATTCGGGTTTGGGGCTTTCCATTGACGCTTTTCGTTTTTGCGGTGATGGGTATTTTTCGTGGTCTTCAAAACACCTATTATCCCATGTTAATCGCTATAGTCGGTGCAGTTTTGAACGTACTATTGGATTTTCTCCTGGTATATGGCATTGAGGGGCTACTAGAGCCCATGTATCTAGACGGTGCCGCATGGGCCAGTCTTATTGCCCAGGCTATAATGGCTATCATGGCGTTTGTGTTGTTGGTGACCAAGACGGATATTAGTCTGAAACTCCGATTTCCGATACATCCTGAATTGGGTAGATTGGTCGTTATGAGTCTCAACCTTTTTGTGCGGGCCATTGCCCTTAATACGGCAATGATTTTGGCCGTTCGCGAAGCGGCCCAGTTGGGGCCTAAATATATTGGGGCCCACACTATTGCTATCAATCTTTGGTTATTTTCTGCCTTTTTTATCGATGGCTATGGAGCAGCTGGAAACATCATGGGTGGCAGACTCCTAGGCGCGAAAGATTACGATGGACTTTGGAAACTAGCTAAGAAAATAATTTCTTACGGCCTTTTGGTTAGCTTGGTTTTGGTCGTTGCAGGGTTTTTGTTCTATAAACCCATTGGCTTACTCTTTTCAAAGGAAACGGTAGTTTTAAACGCGTTTTATGCAATCTTTTTTATCGTGATATTAGGGCTTCCTATGAATACCATAGCGTTCGTTCTTGATGGTGTCTTTAAAGGGCTTGGCGAAATGAAATACTTGCGTAATACCTTGCTTGTCGCAACTTTTCTAGGGTTTGTGCCTACTTTGTTCTTTGGAAAATATATGGATTGGGGCCTCTACGGTATCTGGATCGCTTTTACGGTTTGGATGGCCATTCGGGGAGGTGCGCTGGTCTGGAAGTTTAGAAGAAAGTTTCGGCCGCTGCTTTCATAAAAAACAAGATAAGGCTCCTCCCCTCAGATGAGGGGAGGTGGCCTTAAGCGAAGCGACAAGGGCGGAGGCGTTGAAAGTCCAATCCTTGATCTAAAAAGTATAGGTAGCGATTAAGCCCCAGTGTTCCGCCTTTCCGCCCAGCCCACCTTGTCTAGGGCGAAGAGCGATTAACTCCCTTTTTGAGATATTATTCTACCTTTGGGAAAAATAGCGAAATGTCAACTCAAAGAATAAACGGAAGTCTTTACACTAAAATAAACGGCAAAGTAGCAACTGTAGAATTCGGCCACCCGGCAAGTAATTCTTTTGTTGCAGAGCTTTTAGATCGTTTGACTGCCGAGCTTCAAAAACTTTCAGAAAACGATGCTATTTCCGTAATTGTGTTGAAGTCAGAAGGCGACCGTGCCTTTTGCGCAGGTGCTTCTTTTGATGAACTTATGGCCGTTTCAAATCTCGAGGAAGGAAAGGTTTTCTTTGGCGGTTTTGCGAATGTTATCAATGCCATGCGAAGCTGTAAGAAAGTAATTGTTGGCCGTGTTCAAGGTAAGACTGTTGGTGGCGGAGTAGGGCTTGCAGCCGCCTGCGACTATGTTTTTGCTTCGGTCGATGCTTCCCTTCGCCTATCGGAACTGACTATTGGCATCGCTCCATTGGTCATCGGCCCAGCAGTCGAGCGTAAAATTGGAAAAGCAGCTATTTCTGATCTTTCCCTTTCTCCAACCGAATGGAAAAACGCCTATTGGGCGCAAGAAAAGGGACTCTTTTCTAAAGTTTTCGACAACATCAAAGAGCTAGATAAGGAACTGGAGTTCTTCACACAAAAACTGTCGAATTACAATCCCGAAGCTTTGCAAGAATGGAAAAAAGTGCTCTGGGAAGGAACCGATAGTTGGGATACCTTGCTAGGTGAAAGAGCCGTCATTACTGGAAAACTGGCACTTTCTGAATTCACTAAAAATGCTCTTGCCAAGTTCAAAAAATAGACAATAATAGCAGCTTTGAATCGTTCTGCTTTTTTAAGTTTGTGATATGAATATATTAGATTTTCTAAATGACGACCTTGTCTTTCCTATTCTTGCACTTTTTGTGTTGGTTATCTATTTCGTGAATCGCGTACGTACAAGACGAAGGTTTAAGAGATAATTCCAATTCGTAAGTCTATATATAGTATACTAGTCTTATTAAACTCTCATGACTATGCCAAGTATAAAAGAACTTATTGAAGTCGATACGTCTCTTGTTTCAAAACTGAAAGTACTATCCGCTTTTGAAAACCTTAGTGTCAAGGCACTCATGGAAAAAGCCACAAAGGAATTTGTCGAAAAAAAGCACAGAAAAATATTAGAGATTCCGTTGCGCTTCTAAAAGAAACTTCTTCCCTCAAAAAATTGACTAACGTTAAGAAACTCTCGGGCCATCCTTCAGCCTATAGCATGCGGATTGGCGATTACAGGCTTGGTTTTTATTCAGAAGGTGATGCTATTCATATTGCTCGGTTTGCCAAGCACAACGAGATCTACAAACTCTTTCCCTAATCAAAAATCGTTAATCAAAATTCCTACCTTTACGTTTGTAACTAAATATATAGGTTTTATGGGTATGTCTAAATTAAAAAGCTTCTTTACCTTACTGATTTTGATGGCAGCATTTAGTTGTAAAGATAGTCAACCAGAAGTAACAAACGAGCAATCGCAAAAGTGGTATAAAGGTAATCTGCATACGCATTCGTATTGGAGTGACGGTGATGAATTCCCGGAAGTTATTTTAGACTGGTACAAATCTAATGAGTATCAATTTATGGCTTTATCTGACCATAATACCTTGGCCGAGGGTGAGAAATGGATAACTATTCGCGAAGATTCGCTATATCAAAAGGCATTTCAAAACTATCTCGAAAAATATGGGGCTGTATGGGTGGAGCATAAGATTGATTCGGGACAAACCCTTGTAAAACTTAAAACCTATGAAGAATACAGCAATAGACTTGAAGAAGCGGATGAGTTTTTAGTAATTCAATCGGAAGAAATCACCGATAAGTATGAGGATAAGCATATTCATATGAATGCCACGAACATTCAAAAGAAAATCGAACCAATGGGTGGCACTAGTATTTCAGAAGTGATGCAAAACAACCTAAATCAGGTTATCAAGCAGCGGAAGGATACCGGTATTCCCATGATAGCACATATCAATCATCCCAACTTTTATTACAGTATAAGCCTCGATGATATGATTTCTTTAAATGGAGAACGCTTTTTCGAAGTATACAATGGGCATCATATGGTTCATAATATGGGAGATTCTACCCATATCTCCACCGAAGAAATGTGGGATCTTATCAATATTTCATACATCGAAAACAATAAGCCGTTGATGTATGGCCTTGCGACCGATGATTCACACAATTACCATAAAAAAGGAAATGCTTGGAGCAATGCCGGCAGAGGTTGGGTCGTGGTGCAGGCAGATACACTCTCAGCTGCGGCTATAATAACGTCATTAGAATCAGGTAATTTTTATTCGAGCACAGGCGCCGAGCTAAAAAAGCTGGAGTACAATCAAAATCTACTGTCTATTGAAGTTGAACCGGAAGATGGCGTGGAATACGAAATAACTTTTATCGGATGTAAAAAAGGGCAAACGGAGACTGAAGAATTAATGGTAGTCAATGCCACCGAGGCGCAATTTCAGTTAACTGAAGATATGCTCTTTGTGCGATGTAAGGTTACTTCCTCTAAATTACAGGATAACCCCATTGAAGATATCTTATATGAAATGGCTTGGACACAGCCAGTAGTGCGAACCGAATAATACAGCTAATACATAGCTTTATATTCGTAATTTCATTTTAAAGAATCCCTACCTTTGCCTATCAACAGTATTTTATGGGCAACATAAGAATTACCAAACAGTTCAATTTTGAGACCGGCCATGCCCTTTATGGCTATGACGGTAAATGCCGGAACGTACATGGGCACAGTTATAAACTCTCAGTTACGGTAATCGGTCGGCCTATCACCGATACATCACATGTAAAACTCGGTATGGTCATCGATTTTGGAGATTTAAAAAAAATCGTAAAAGAAGAAATTGTAGACCAATTCGATCACGCTACAGTTTTCAATAAAAACACGCCCCATGTAGAATTGGCAAAAGAATTAATAGATAGGGGGCACAATGTAATTTTGGCAAACTATCAGCCTACTAGTGAAAATATGGTCATTGATTTTGCGGTAAAAATAAAGGCACGACTTCCTGAAAATATTCGACTACATTCCCTAAAACTTCAAGAAACGGATACCTCGTTCGCCGAATGGTTCGCTTCTGAAAATTAGTAACCTTTAGGCTTTTTTCTATATTTACATTTCAATGACGACCATCGATATTCCAAAAGGTAAAAAAGTCTACTTCGCCAGCGATAACCATTTGGGGGCACCTACAGCGGAGAAAAGTTTTCCAAGGGAAAAGAAATTCGTTGCCTGGCTGGATGAGATCAAGACCGATGCCTCGGCTATCTTTTTGTTGGGAGATCTTTTCGATTTTTGGTTTGAATACAAGACCGTTATTCCTAAAGGCTTTACTAGAACATTCGGAAAATTGGCTGAAATATCCGACTCAGGAATTCCTATTTATTACTTTGTTGGCAACCACGACCTATGGATGCACGGCTATTTTGAAGATGAACTCAATATTCCTGTATTTCATAAACCTCAGCAATATATACTGAACGGTATTTCTTTTTTTCTTGGACATGGTGATGGGTTGGGACCTTATGATAAAGGGTATAAGCGCATGAAAAAAGTCTTTACCAATCCCGTTGGAAAATGGCTTTTTCGATGGTTGCATCCTGATATCGGGGTTCGATTGGCACAGTATTTTTCGGTTAGTAACAAACTGATTTCGGGCGATGAAGACGCTAAGTTTTTAGGAGAAGATAAAGAATGGCTGGTGCAGTACGCCAAGCGAAAATTGGAAACCCAACATTATGACCACTTTATATTTGGGCATCGCCATCTTCCTATGGAAATCGACTTGAATGGTAAGTCAAAATATACAAATCTTGGAGATTGGATACAGTATTTTACCTATGCCGTTTTCGATGGGGAACAACTTTCATTGGAGAAATTCGAGGGCTAAAATGTGGTAAGTCCTTTTTTTGCCTTTGCAGATCGACCTAACTCGCTTCATGCTCGTCAATATCTTTTTGCAAATCTAACTTTCTGAAGGTCGGAGATACAAAAGCGGTGATTCCCACGGTTAATAAGGTCATTGCTCCTCCAAAAACTACCGCGGTTACGGTGCCCATCAATTTAGCTGTCACTCCACTTTCGAAGGCGCCCAGTTCATTCGATGAACCGACGAACATTGAGTTGACCGAAGCAACTCGACCTCGCATATTATCCGGAGTTTTCAATTGTAGAATGGTTTGGCGAATGATCATGGAGACCCCGTCTACGGCACCGCTCAAAAATAGGGCGATGACGGATAGCCAAAAATAGGTGGAGAGGCCAAAGACAATCATACAGATACCAAATGCAAATACGGAAAACAGCAATTTTTTGCCCGCATTTTTATGTAACGGAAATCGTGTAGAACCCAACATAGTAATAGCCGCGCCGACGGCCGGAGCAGCTCTCAATACACCAAAACCTTCGGCTCCTACATTAAGAAGATCTTGCGCAAAAATTGGTAGAAGCGCTATGGCCCCACCAAAAAGAACGGCAATCATATCTAAGGTCAATGCCCCAAAAATGGCCTTTGTGCTAAAAACAAAACGGAGTCCTTCCTGTAGACTTTGAAGAATAGGTTCTCCAATCTTAGGGTTAAGGATAGGTTTACGGGATATTTGAAAAAGGAAAAGTAAGGCTAAAACGGAAAACCCGAAAATGACGCACATCGACCAATGAACACCAATCCAGCTAATGGAAAAACCGGCCAAGGAAGGCCCGAGCACCGCGGCCATTTGAAATGTAGTACTACTCCACGTAGCGGCATTTGGGTATATTCTCTTTGGTACGATCAATGCAATCAAAGAAAATATCGTTGGCCCTAAGAAGGCCCTAGCAATTCCACCTAAAAAGACTAAAAAATAAATGGCGTAGAGTATAGTTTTAGTTGCGGTCTGTTCTAAAACAGAGGGCAGACTCAAGACGAATAGGCCGAAACTGATGACCGAGAACCCAAAGATACATTTGACCAGAAGGTTCCGTTTTTCCGTTTGGTCAACGACATGGCCCGCAAAAAGTGCCATGGAGACCGCCGGAATTACTTCCATCAAACCAATAATTCCTAAAGATAAAGGGTCTTTGGTCATCGAATATACTTGCCATTCGATAATGATAAACTGCATCGACCAAGCAAAGACCATCGCAAAACGCATCAACAGAAAGATGTTGAATTCTCTAAAACGTAAGGCGGCATACGGGTCCATAATGACGTTTTGCGAATGTAAAAAGGCAAAGATATTACTAAAACCGGTGAATCGATTCAGGATTTAGGAAGATTACAATACCCATCCGTTCTATTAAAAACAAACCAGATAGTCTGTTTTAAAGTGCTAAACAACTACGTCGTGATGGGGTTTTATCGATGAAGGGATATGTTGTTGACATAAAAAACAGACATTCATCACCTTTAGATGAATTTGAAATAGACAACTGACCAAGCGGTTTGCTGCGGACTTATCCTGCTAGGTCGTTTTGACATTGTAGGTGCGATTGATTCAGAAAATAGATTATGATAGACTTATAAGGAGTGCTCACCAGGTCAGCGCCACCTTGCTTAAGTAAGCATTTAGACGGTAATCTCAATCCGATTTCCTTCTGGATCTTGAATAACGCTTTCGTAATAGCCGTCACCAGTAGTTCTTGGTTCTCCAACTATTCTAAATCCATCCGTCCTGAGCTGTTCCGTTAAGGAGTCGACTTTTTCTTTGGTGCCAATAGAAATTGCAAAATGAATGATACCCATATGCTCGGTGGTTTGATCCAGTAATACAGGTATTTCTGGTTTTTGCATCAGTTCCAATCGTGCTCCTTCGTCAAAGCTTAAAAAATACGAAGAAAAGTTCTTTTTTGGGTTTTTGTAAAGCTCACCTGAACTTGCATTGAAATAATTTTCATAAAAACGTCGCATCACCTCCAAATCGGATACCCAAATAGCGAGATGTTCTATTTTCATTTCAGGTCTTTTAGTTTTAACTGTAGGCTTACGTTCCCTTGCCATTCGTTTTCATCCAAAGAAAAAACAGCGCTAAACGATTTTCTGTTGGCTACAACCGGTAGCTTATTACCTAAATTAAAGCCGATACCACCTATAGGGCCGATACCATTTTGGGTTACCGATAGTTTTAAGTGTGCCCCATTTTCACCTACGCCCTTGGCATAGCCCGTATCTTTTAAGTTTTCCGACATAAACACGGGGGTCATATTGCCTGGGCCGAAAGGGGCCAATTGATTAATAATACGTATTAATTTAGGACTAATATCCTCGAAGTTGATTTGAGTATCGACCGAAATTCCGGGGGTGAGGAGATTCGGGTCTATCGTTTCGGAGACCACTTTTTCGAATTGGGTCTTAAAAGTTTCAAATTGCGCTTCTAGCAAGGTGAGACCTGCCGCATATTTATGCCCTCCGAACTGTTCTATCCAATCGGAACAACCCTGCAGGGCATTGTACACATCAAAACCTTTTACGGATCGTGCAGAGGCGGCCAGCTTATCACCACTCTTGGTAAAGACAAGAGTGGGGCGATAGTAGGTCTCGGTTAGGCGGGAAGCAACGATGCCAATAACGCCCTTATGCCAAGTATCTTTATAGACCACCGAAGTAAATCGCTCTTCTTCTTGATTTTCTTGTATCTGTAGCAGGGCTTCTTGGGTGATTTCTTTGTCAAGTTCGCGCCGGTCGATATTGAATTTTTCAATTTTAGCGGCGAATTTCTCTGCCTGTTCCATATTTGTTTCGGTGAGTAGGTTTACGGCATGTTGCCCGTGTTCCATGCGGCCAGCGGCATTGATGCGAGGGGCTATGATAAACACTACGTCGGTAATGGACAGTTCTTGTTTCTTGATCTGCTTGATGATGGCCTTAAAACCGATTCGGGGATCGGTATTAATAACTTGCAGCCCAAAATAGGCCAACACTCGATTTTCAGCTGTAATCGGAACGATATCCGCTCCAATAGCGGTAGCTACCAAATCGAGATACGGAATCAAATCGTCTATAGTTTCCCCTCTTTTTGACGCCAATGCTTGAACGAGCTTAAACCCTATTCCGCAGCCACATAACTCGTCGTATGGATAATTACAATCGTCTCTTTTGGGGTCAAGCACTGCGATTGCTTCCGGTAAATAATCTCCGGGTCGGTGGTGGTCACAAATGATAAAATCGATACCCTTCTCTTTGGCATAGGCAACTTTATCGATAGCCTTTACCCCACAATCAAGGGCAATAATCAATGAAAACCCATTGTCTTCGGCAAAATCGATACCTTTAAATGAGATTCCATACCCTTCGGTATATCTATCGGGAATATAGGTCGCTACATTAGGATAATAACTTAATAGATAGGAAGATACTAAGGCAACGGAAGTTGTGCCATCCACGTCATAATCCCCAAAAACCAAGATGTTCTCGTTATTGGAAACAGCTTTTTCAATGCGCTTCACCGCAATCTCCATATCTTTCATCAAGAATGGATCGTGTAAATCGGAAAGTTCTGGCCGGAAGAATTTTTTTGCCTTGTCGTACGAATCTATACCTCTTTGCAAAAGTAATTGCGCTATCAACCCATCAACTTTCAATACTATTGAGAGGGCATCGATGTCTTTTTGTTCTGGTTTTGGTTTTATCGTCCAGCGCATAGGTTTACTTAATCTGTAGTTTCGAGGCACGAAGCAATCTGTTTATTTCGTGTTCCAAAGTCACGGATTGCTTCGTGCCTCGAAATGACGTTTTACTCGGAGTGAAAAACGGTATTAATCTCCACCTTGGCAAACTGCCGAAACATCTCCATTACCCCACAATATTTCTCAACAGACAGATCGACCGCCCGTTGTAGTTTTTTTTCGTCCAGATTGCTTCCGTGAAAATGGAATTCGACCAGCACCGTGTCATAAAATTTAGGGTGCTCATCGGTTAGATTGGCAATAGTCTCGATATGGAAATCATCGACTTCCAGTTTCATCTTTCTTATAAGCCCAGCGACATCAAGTCCGGAACAGCCCGCTAGGCCAGATAATAGTAGTGCCTTTGGTCGAAGACCCTTCCCTTCGCCGCCGTCATCGGGCCCTGCATCGATGGTCAAATTCAGCCCCGATGGGTTAGTGCTCTCGAATGCCATTTTGCCAAGCCATTTGGTGGTGATATGATTTGTGGTAGCCATTTCTGCTTTTTTGTTTTCAAAAATAGGACAAAAGAAAGAGCATCCCATTCCTCAAGGGCATAAATTCAGGCAGCAATTTAGAATTGGCTATCTTTAATGTAGAATTTCGTGCTTCCCCAAAATTGAGAGTATAAAACAACGAACTTAACTTGCCCTCTGATGTCCTTAGTAAACCCACTCGACCCCGAACATAGCCCGGAAACAAAAAAATTAGCCGAATTCTTTAACGAAACCCTTGGGTTTTGCCCAAACTCGGTTTTGACGATGCAGCATCGGCCGGCGATATCCAAAGCTTTTATCAACTTGAATAAAGCTGTTATGGCCAATGAGGGTCGTGTAACTTCGGCCCTCAAGAGAATGATTGCCTGGGTGAGCAGTAATGCTACCGGATGTCGTTATTGTCAGGCTCATGCCATTCGCGCCGCTGAACGTTATGGTGCGGAGCAAGAGCAATTGGACAATATCTGGGAATATAGAACACATCCTGCTTTTTCGGAAGCGGAACGGGCCGCGTTTGAGTTTGCCTTAGCCGCCTCGCAGGTACCCAATACCGTTGACTCAAAAATCAAAGACAAACTTTGTACGTATTGGGACGAAGGCGAAATCGTCGAAATGCTGGGGGTAATCTCGTTATTTGGCTTTCTCAACCGGTGGAACGATTCTATGGGCACTTCTATCGAAGAGGATGCTGTAGAAAGTGGAGAACAGTACTTGGGCAAGTATGGTTGGGAGAAGGGGAAGCATGATGGGTCTAGATACTAGAACTTAGACAGCTTCCCTGGCGATTTTAAGACTAAGGCGTAAAGCATATTTGATTTTTCTTGATACAGATCAACTTTTATCCCCGCCAAATCCCAGAACTTTGTCATAATCAAAAAACGAAGCGTTATGGCAAGCTTAATGTTAACTCCTGAGAATCAAATTCAACGACTCAATACGATTTTGGGCAAAGTAAACGCCGTGAGCAAATTAAATGCAAAAGCACTTACTGTGGCACCGAAACCGAAGTCATGGTCCATTGTTGAAATCGTTGCCCATTTGAATATCGCTTACGAACTTTATAACGATAGGGTAGATGACCTTTTGGAGAAACTCCCCAATCGTGCCAATGGATATGTCTCTTTTAAAACAAGACGCTGGCAACGCTTTGTTATCGATGGGACCAGACCAAAAGGCAAACAACGCAAATGGAAGATGAAAACCCTAAAAAAATTTGAACCTCTTTTAGAGATGAACGGTCTTGACCAAAAGGGTATAGAGAAAATATTCCGAAAGTTCGAAGCTTTGCACCTTCATTTGAAAAACGGTATTTTAGAAAGCCGAGCCAAAGATGTAACCAACACGAAAATTGATTCGGCTATAGGCCCTATCATAAAGTTCTACCTGCCGGAATGTTTCGAATTTCTTTTGGTACATCTCGAGCGCCATATGGTACAAATTGATCAAATACAATAGGAGAATTAGTTATAAGTACTGTATAATACCAGTTTGAATATAAAATGACGCATTCAAACTCGTCCATTTTTCGTTCTATTTCTTTGTTTATGATTTTCGTAGCTAAGGCAATTCAATTCAATCACGGTATCATAGAACAAAAAAGCAACTTCGTTTTCTGTGTGCCATTTTTATATTCAAATTGGTATAAATGATTTTAAGCTTTAAATCGGTATTTTTATTTCGAATATAGCATATGACCGATTTAGATTTTACAAAATTAGAGGCTTTTTTTTCTCAGGTAAACCTTAGTGATGTCGAAGCGTCTCATTTTCGTGGCTTATGGCAAACCAAGACCTTTAAACAGTACGAATACATTACGGAGGCCGGTAGTATAGAAAACTATTTTTACTTTGTTTTAGAGGGTGTGCAGGCCATCTACTTGTTGAATGAGAAAGGTCAAAAGGTTGTTCTTGGATTTTCGTATGCCGGAAGCCCATCAGGGGTTTTCGACTCGTTTATCTCTAGAAATCCATCCGTAATTTTTTTGGAAGCCCTTAAACCGACCACTTTATTGGCCATAAGCTTAAGTGGATATCAAGAATTGTTTGAGAAATATCCTGTTTTTCATGAATGGGGCCATGAATTTTTCAAGAGCATCCTTTTAGGAAGGCTTTTTCGTGAGAGCGAACTGCTGACCTTGAATTCAAAGGAACGGTATATTTCTTTTATGAAACGCTGTCCCGATGAACTGAGAATAATACCCCAAAAATACTTGGCTTCCTATTTGAATATGAAACCCGAAACCTTTAGTAGATTAAGGGCTTCGGTGTACTACTAATATTTTTGAAACAATCACTTTTAATTGAGGCACCACCTCACGCTCAAACCAAGGATTCTTGCTTAACCAAAACCGATTGCGTGGAGACGGATGTGGCAAAGGAAAACATTTTGGGATGTAGTTTTTATAGGCTTTAACCGTTTCGGTCAAATTCTTTTCAGTCTTTCCTTTTAAATACACGTTCTGGGCGTAGGTGCCGATGACAGCAATCAATTCAAGCTTCTTCATTTGATCAAAAAGAGGCTTGTGCCAAAGCGGAGCGCATTCAGTGCGTGGCGGTAAATCGCCCGATTTCCCTTTTCCGGGATAGCAAAAGCCCATGGGAACCAATGCTATTTTCGTTTCATCGTAAAATACATCATCGGTTACGCCCAACCATTTTCTCAACTGCCTACCACTTGGGTCGTCCCAAGGCACCCCGGTTTCGTGCACTTTTGTGCCTGGTGCCTGTCCGATAATTACGATTTTCGAATCTGGGTGTGCAGCAACTATTGGTCTCGGACCCAAGGGTAAGTGTTCTTTGCAGACTTTGCAGTTTCTAATTTCAGATAAGAGTTTTTGCATTGTTATTTTCCAGCGACTACAATGACGATTTCCCCCTTCGCCGTTTTTTCTGTGTAGTGTTGTAGCACTTCTTCCACCGTACCTCGAATAGTTTCTTCATACAATTTGGTCAATTCGCGGGAAACGGAAATGTTTCTATCCGCTCCAAAATAGGCAACAAATTGCGTCAGTGTCTTCCGTAGTTTATAGGGCGATTCGTAAAAAATCATGGTGCGGGTCTCTTCGGCGAGAAACTGTAATCGGGTCTGACGGCCTTTTTTTGGAGGAAGAAATCCCTCGAAAACAAATCGGTCGTTGGGTAGGCCACTATTCACCAAAGCAGGTACGAAAGCGGTTGCCCCAGGTAGACAGTCTACTTCAATATTTTTTTCCACACAGGCCCGGGTCAGTAAAAATCCAGGATCGGAGATGGCGGGAGTACCCGCATCGGAAATCAATGCAATAGTTTCGCCTGCCTGCATACGTTTCACAAGTGCATCTACTGTTTTATGCTCGTTATGCATATGATGGCTCTGCATGTGGGTAGTAATTTCGAAGTGCTTCAAAAGCTTTCCGCTCGTGCGGGTATCTTCGGCCAAAACTACATCTACTTCTTTTAGAATACGAATGGCGCGCAGGGTTATATCCTCCAAATTACCTATCGGTGTAGGAACCAAAAATAACTTTCCCATGAAATACTATTTCTTTCGTTAAGGTCGCACTTTTTTACCCAAAAAGTAGGAGGAAAGCAAAAGTAGCATTGCGATTAACGCACCTATTTGTTCGCCATCACCAACCATTAAATGTGCAAAAAACGCTAAGGTGATATTAAAAAAGAGTCCGGCATAGGCCCATTGTTTTAAGGCTACCCCTTTATTGCTTAAGATTACGGACGGCTACCGCTGCAATCTTACATATAGCCAAAGGGTAAATTATCCAAGTTGGAAAACCCAAATCTTTTGTGTTTTCATTTATCTCTTTTTTATTTTTATAAGGTACAAGGTAACGATTGCCTACATATCTAAATAGAAAAAAGCCCCTCATCTTTTAAATGAAGGGCTATCATTGTCGTATTAAGTGTTGTTTTATGCGAACCTGCGTTCAATCATACTCATGAGTCGCTTTTCATACTCTTCCTTACCGACCCAACGGTTATAATCGGGTTTTACCATATTCTCGATAAACGAAACAGAGCGCTCTTCGGTGTCGATGGTATTCAGTTGTGAAAGCACCCGGTTATAGTCTTCGGTACTGCCATTGAAGAGATGCTTCACGAAGGCGAGACGATTGTTCAGGTCAACTTTGATTTCTTTATTGGTCAATTTATCGTTCAACGATTTTGCGGGTGTTACACTTTTTGATGTTGCCTCGCTCTGCGGCATGAACAGCTCTTTATCGTTTTTCATGTAGTCGGGCTTTGCCAAAAATTCGGCCAAGACTTCATCTACAGGGGTATCGTTCGGCATTTCGGAAACCATGTCTTTTATAGTATCTATTCCGGGTATCATAATATCCTCTTCATGTGGATTGTTCTCGGGCACCGATGAATTTGCACTGAGAACTGCGGTCGCCATTTTTTCGAATTTTGCCGCGATGACGTTTTTAGAAACATCGATTTCAATATCGTTCAGCTTTTCTTCGATAAACTTTAATACGGCCAACTTTTCATACAAATCTTTAGAAGCATTGTACAGATCGTCAAGATTGTTCATGTCACGGGAAGTAATAATATCCGTTGACAATTTTCGAAGTTCTTCTTTCAGTTTTCTCTTCATCGTTCGATTTTTTTATTCTCCCACCTACAGGTAAAAAGGTATCTCTATCTTTGTTAACTTTAGCTTGTTTTATAAACAACGTAATAACGCTGTATTTTCGTCTAAAATTACAAAATGTTTCTCGAAAACACTGTTAATCATAAAGAACAATTCGGGTGGATAGAGGTTATTTGCGGGTCGATGTTCTCAGGTAAGACCGAAGAACTCATCCGTCGGCTGAGGCGCGCCCAGTTTGCCAAACAAAAAGTCGAGATTTTTAAACCCATGGTCGACGTGCGTTATGATGAAGATAAGGTCGTATCGCACGATGCCAACGAAATACGCTCAACAGCTGTACCTGCTGCCGCGAATATTAGAATTTTAGGAGATACCTGTGATGTGGTCGGCATAGATGAAGCACAGTTTTTTGATGATGAGATTGTCACAGTTTGTAACGATTTGGCAAATAAAGGGGTGCGTGTTGTCGTTGCCGGGCTAGATATGGATTTCAAAGGCAATCCCTTTGGCCCTATGCCCGCTTTGATGGCCACCGCAGAATATGTGACCAAGGTTCACGCCATCTGCACCCGAACGGGCAATCTGGCCAATTATAGTTTCCGGAAATCAAGCAATGACGATTTGGTTTTGCTCGGAGAGACAGGGGAATACGAGCCTTTAAGTCGGGCAGCTTTTTATAAAGCCATGCTCAAAGAAAGGGTGAAGAGTATCGATGTCGAGGGTGAGGAACTTATAGCAAAAGCCAAAAAACCAAATGCCCAGTGAACGAATTTAGTAATCGCCGCACTCGAGCTAAGGAGACTGTCTTGGAAATCGACCTTCGGGCGTTAGAGCATAACTATAAGTACCTAAAATCAAAATTAGATCCCCAAACTAAGTTCCTGGCGGTGGTGAAGGCTTTTGCCTATGGAAGTGATTCTGTCATAATTGCGAAAAAACTCGAAGAGCTTAACGTTGATTACTTTGCCGTAGCCTATGTTACTGAAGGTGTGGCGTTGCGCAATGGGGGTGTCAAAACTCCTATCTTGGTGCTTCACCCTCAGCAAGTCAATTTTGAAGAACTTATTGCGCATGGTTTAGAGCCCAGTCTATATTCTCCAAAAATACTTCGTGAGTTTTTACAAGCGGCAAAAGAATACGGAAAAACCGAATATCCTGTACATCTAAAATTTAATACGGGGCTCAACCGTCTAGGTTTTTCGGAGAATGACATTGATTTTATTGTTGAACAATTGCTGGATAGGGATGAAATTAGGGTGGTTTCGGTTTTTTCACATTTAGCGGCGTCCGAAGATTTGAGTGAAAAAGAATTTACCCAGAATCAAATAAGGTCGTTTCAAAAATGTGCCGATAAATTTCGCGGAAAATTGGGGTATCGACCGTTCCTACATCTCTTGAATACTTCTGGAATCATCAATTACCTAGAGGCACAATTCGATATGGTCCGCAGCGGAATAGGACTTTATGGATTTGGAAACGAGGCAAAAGTAGATGCCGATTTGAAACCGATCGCAACCCTAAAAACTAGCATTTCGCAGATTCATAAAATAGAACCTGGCGAAAGCGTAGGGTACAACAGGGCCTATTTTTCCGAAGGATATAAAATCACCGCTACCCTGCCCATAGGGCATGCTGATGGTATAGGAAGACAATATGGTAATGGCAAAGCATTCGTCACCGTGAATGGAGAAAAAGCCCCAATAATTGGAAATGTCTGTATGGATATGATTATGGTAGAGGTCACCGGTATTGATTGTAAGGAAGGAGACGAGGTAATCGTTTTTGGCGAAATGCCCTCGGCGGAGCATTTCGCAAAAGATGCCGACACTATATCTTATGAGCTATTGACGGGTATTTCGCAACGCGTAAAGCGCATTATACGAGACAATTAAAATATTAGTTAACATTTTCTTAGCAATTTATTTTTGATTACTTTACCAACCATAACATTAAACACTAATTAACCATTAAAAACACTAAATTATGTTAAAGGAGTTTAAGAATTTTATCATGACCGGCAACGTCATCGAATTTGCTGTTGCTGTTATCCTTGCAGGTGCCGTTGGCCTTGTTGTGAACGGATTTGTTGCCGATATTATAATGCCAGTAGTTGGGCATTTTGCAGGAGGAATCGATTTTTCACAAATGAAGGTTGTGTTAGACGAAGCAGTAGTTGGTGCTGATGGCGCCGTGACAACACCGGAAAATGCAATTCGTTGGGGTGCTTGGGTGAACACTATTGTAAATCTTCTTATTGTTGGTTTTGTATTGTTCTTAATTGTGAAGGCTTACAACAAATCAAAAGCTCCGGAACCGGAGGCCACTCCAACTCCAACAGGTCCGACAGCAGAAGAATTACTTACAGAGATTCGCGACGCATTGAAAAAGTAATAGATAAAATTTGCCTATCGCTTTAGTTAAGTGACTGGTAGTACCGCTGCACTGCAGTATAACCCTAAAACCGCCAATGGAAGTTCGCAATTCTATTGGCGGTTCTTTTTTAATCACTTGTTATTTTTATAACATTTTGTTATATTTTGATTATAGGTCAGAATGTTGCTTGCCCAATCACACCCTTTGCACTACATTTGCCCTTCTAAATTCTAAGAAATGAAAGTAGCCGTTGTTGGTGCCACCGGTATGGTCGGCGAGGTAATGCTAAAAGTGTTGTCGGAGCGCAATTTTCCGATAACGGAGCTGCTATTAGTAGCTTCTGAGCGTTCGGTAGGTAAAAAATTGCCCTATAAAGGAAAAAAATATGCGATTATCGGACTTGAGGATGCCGTTGCGGCACGGCCTGATATCGCTATATTTTCAGCTGGGGGCGATACTTCATTGGAATGGGCTCCAAAATTCGCCGAAGTAGGTACAACTGTAATAGATAATTCTTCCGCATGGCGTATGGATCCCACAAAGAAATTGGTCGTTCCCGAAATCAATGCCAATGAATTGACCAAGGAAGATAAAATAATCGCCAACCCGAATTGTTCTACCATACAGTTGGTCATGGCACTGGCTCCCTTGCACTCAAAATATCATATGAAGCGTGTGGTCATCTCAACATACCAATCGGTATCTGGAACTGGGATAAAAGCAGTTCGTCAATTGGAAAACGAGATTGCAGGAATTGAGGGAGAAATGGCCTATCCCTATCCTATCAGCAGAAATGCCTTGCCGCACTGCGACGTGTTTCTAGAAAACGGGTATACGAAGGAAGAAATGAAACTGGCGCGTGAACCACAGAAAATATTAGACGACCGGACTTTTTCAGTAAGTGCTACCGCTGTTCGTATTCCGACGGCCGGAGGGCATTCAGAATCTGTAAACGTAGAGTTCTTAAATGACTTTGAATTGAATGAAGTCCGTAAGTTGTTGAATGATACTTCTGGCGTAACGGTGCAAGATAATCCGGAGACAAACACTTATCCTATGCCTATTTACGCACACGATAAAGATGAGGTCTTTGTAGGGCGAATAAGAAGGGATGAGACCCAAAGAAATACGTTGAATATGTGGATTGTTTCCGATAATCTAAGAAAAGGCGCGGCCACCAATGCTGTTCAAATCGCTGAATATTTGGTAAAAAACCAATTAGTATAAAATAGCTGACCTTTCTAATTTTACGTTAAAACCTAGGCGGCCAATCAACTGCATAGGTTTTTTTATGGTATTTTTGGCCGATTTCAATTGTAGATACTATGAAAAGATTCATATTGCTCACCTTAGTGCTAGCAGTGGTTTTTTCCTGTAAATCCTTATCTAAAATCAAAACTATTACTGTGAATTATCCGATAACTGCCAAAGTCGATACCGTAGACACTTATTTCGGAACTCAAGTCAAAGATCCATACCGTTGGCTCGAAGACGATACAAGTAAGGAAACCGAAGCTTGGGTAAAGGAACAGAATAAAGTTTCTTTCGGCTATCTCGAAAAGATTCCTTTTCGTAACGATTTAAAAAATCGATTGGAAAAGCTCTGGAACTACGAAAAATTGGGTTCTCCATTTAAGGAAGGTGATTTTACATATTTCTACAAAAACGATGGTCTACAAAATCAATATGTGGTTTATCGTAAGAAAGGGGAGAGTGAGGCTGAAGTATTTTTGGACCCCAATACGTTTTCGGAAGATGGCACTACCTCATTGGCAGGTTTGAGTTTCACTAAAGACGGTTCGCTGGCCGCCTATCTCATTTCGGAAGGGGGCAGTGACTGGCGCAAGGGCATCGTAATCAATACTAAGAGTATGGAGGTCGTAGAGGACACCCTGACCAATATAAAGTTCAGCGGAATTTCATGGAAAGGCAATGAAGGTTTTTACTACTCGAGTTACGATAAACCAAAAGGCAGCGAACTATCGGCCAAGACGGATCAACACAAAGTGTATTTCCATAAACTGGGAACTCCCCCAAAAGAAGACCGTTTGGTATATGGAGGAAAGGCTGATGAAAAGCACCGCTATATTAGTGCTTCTGTGACAGAAGACCAACATTATCTCGTGTTGTCAACGGCCATTTCGACATCAGGTAACAAACTGTTCATTCAAGATTTGACGGACCCAAATAGTTTGTTGATGCCGATTGTTCAAGATACCGATTCTGACAATTACATTATTGAAAATGTGGGCTCGAAACTATATATTGTGACAAACCGCAAGGCGCCGAACCAAAAGATAGTTACAGTCGATGCAGTGAATCCAAGTCCAGAAAATTGGAAAGATTTTATTCCAGAAACGAAAAACGTACTTTCTCCCAATACTGGAGGAGGCTATTTTTTTGCGGAATATATGGTCGACGCGATAAGTAAAGTTTTGCAATATGATTATGAAGGAAAACTTGTTCGCAAAGTAAAACTTCCCGGTGTTGGTAGCGCTTCCGGATTTGGGGGAAAGAAAAAGGATAAGGAATTCTATTTTTCCTTTACCAATTATATAGTACCCGGCTCATCGTTTAAATATAATGTGGAAACCGGTGAATATACATCCTATTGGAAACCTGAAATTGAGTTTAATCCGGAGGATTATGAAAGTAATCAAATTTTTTATTCTTCCAAAGATGGAACGAAAATCCCCATGATCATTACTCACAAAAGGGGATTGGATCTGAATGGTAAAAACCCGACGATATTATACGGCTATGGCGGATTCAACATCAGCCTTACCCCATCATTTAGTATCGTAAACGCGGTTTGGCTTGAACAGGGCGGTATTTATGCCGTTCCCAACCTACGTGGTGGTGGTGAATACGGCAAAGAATGGCACGATGCCGGAACCAAGACCAAAAAACAGAACGTATTTGACGATTTTATTGCCGCAGCCGAATATCTAATAGATACACAATATACCTCGTCTGAGTATCTCGCCATTCGCGGAGGTAGTAATGGCGGTCTTTTGGTCGGTGCGACCATGACACAACGCCCCAAGTTGATGAAAGTGGCCTTACCTGCTGTCGGAGTTTTAGATATGCTACGCTACCATACCTTTACCGCAGGAGCGGGCTGGGCCTACGATTACGGTACGGCCGAAGACACTAAAGAAATGTTCGAATACCTAAAAGGTTATTCTCCCCTGCATAATATCAAGCTCGGTGTCAAATACCCGGCTACCTTGGTAACGACAGGTGACCATGACGATAGGGTAGTTCCGGCCCACAGTTTTAAGTTCGCTGGCGAACTACAGGAAAAACAGTCGGGGAGCAATCCCGCATTAATACGCATTGAAACAAACGCAGGTCACGGAGCGGGAACCCCCGTGAGCAAGACCATTGAACAATATGCCGATATTTTCGGTTTTACGTTTTACAATATGGGCTTTCAAGAACTGCCTAATCAGGGAGTTTTAAAAGAGTTAAAAGATTAATAGGTCAATACTATCGAATTCAATATAATGGATTAAATTCCGTTTTTTAATATGGACGGATTATTCCTTTTCCCCAAAAGAAGCAACTTAATATGTTACACGTAGATCATGTATCCTTTGCCTATGAACACGGGGTCGATGTTTTAGAGAATATCAACCTAAAGGTTTCCAAGGGAGAACATGTCTCTATTATAGGTGAAAGTGGATGCGGTAAGAGCACCTTGCTAAAGATTATCTACGGGCTACTCCATGTCGAAGTCGGAGAGGTGTATTGGGACGAAGCCCAAATTCTAGGGCCACTGAGCAATTTGGTACCCGGAGAATCTTATATGAAATATCTTTCGCAAGATTTTGATTTGATGCCCTTTACTACTGTTGCAGAAAATATAAGCGAACATCTTTCCGTTTTTGAACCTGAAGATTCGAGGGCCCGCATTTACGAGCTGCTTGAATTGATTGAAATGACCGGTTTCGCCGACACAAAGGTACGTTACTTGAGCGGTGGTCAACAGCAAAGAGTCGCCCTGGCGAGGGTTTTGGCACAAGAACCCCAAGTGTTATTGCTCGATGAACCGTTTAGCCATATCGATAATTTTAGAAAAAACAGTCTACGCAGAAATCTTTTCGGTTATCTAAGAAGACAGAAGATAACTGTTCTTACGGCTACCCACGACCCCATGGATATGCTTCCGTTCGCAGATCGTGTAATCGTGCTCAAAGACAACTATATTATCGCCAAAGACACGCCGAAGAACCTTTACGAACATCCCAAAGACATCTATATTGCCTCATTGTTCGGGGAGGCCAATAAAATACCTATTAATATCATAAAGTCGTATGCCGATACCAAACGCCGGATTATCGTATATGCCCATGAGTTTAAGGTTTCCCTAAAATCAGGATTGGAGGTTGTAGTAAAAGGGTCTTTCTACATGGGAGGCCACTTTATGATAGGAGGTATTTACGAGGGCCATGACATTTACTTCAACCATCATGAGCCTTTAGAGGTAGGCAAGGTCGTTTTTCTTAATATCTCTATTGAAACCATTAACCAACGTATGTCCGATTCTTGAAATATGGACAAAACGCTTGCTGTACAAGAATTAAATTTCAAGGCCGTTCGCAGCAGCGGTGCTGGTGGGCAACATGTCAATAAGGTTTCTACCAAAGTCGAACTGACTTTTGATGTTGCGAATTCAGACTCCTTATCTTTTGAAGAAAAAGAACGTATTTACAGAAAACTGGGGCACAAACTCACCAAAGAAAACGTACTGCAACTACAATGCGATGAAAGCCGTAGTCAGCACAAAAACAAAGAACTGGCTATAAAACGTTTTATAGATACACTTGAAAGCGCGCTAAAAGCCAGGAAAAAACGGCGCAAGACAAAACCCTCAAGGTCATCTATTGAGAAACGGTTAACAACAAAAAAGAAGAATGCCGTTAAAAAAGCAAATCGGGGGAAACCCGGATTGGAGTAAAAAAAAGCATTTGGTTAAGAAAATGAATTTTGTACTCCTTCTCTTCGAATTTTGGCGGCCTTCAACATAATAAGTACATTAGTGTTTCCATAATGAACTGGTTTTCAATTGCTGTTGAATTTCATAACTTTTATGTTCGGGGTATATGCGCAACACTTATATTTTTTATCTAGGGATATTTATCGGATTGCTCTTATCTGGCTGTGGTGTTGATAAGCCTAAGGCTATTCTAGTAGCGGAAAAAAGCCTTCCCGATATCATTGATTTTAACTACCATATTAAACCCATTCTTTCTGACCGTTGTTTTGCTTGTCATGGCCCTGACAAGAATAAACAAAAAGCCGGACTACGTTTAGATATTGCCGATTCGGCCTATGCCGCCATGCGTTCGGGTAATGGAAAGGCTATTGTCAAAGGAAGTCTGAAAAGTAGTGAAGTCTTCCACCGAATCATATCTGACGACCCGGAAAAAGTCATGCCACCTCCAGAATCGAACCTATCTCTAACGAACAAGGAAATCGCATTTATCACAAAGTGGATTGAGCAGGGTGCAGAATACAAACCCCATTGGGCTTTTACCATACCCGAAAAAAAGAAAGTACCTGAGGCCGGAGGTAAATGGGCCAACAATGAAATTGACCACTTCATTGCAGCTCGGTTGGAAGAAAAAAATATTGAGCCTTCCCTCGAATCGAGAAAGGAAACCCTAGTTCGGCGTTTGTTCTTTGACCTCACCGGTTTGCCACCTTCGATAGAAGAATTGCAAGACATAATGGCCGATAAAGATCCCGATTATCATAAAAAATTGGTCGATAAGCTATTGGCATCTCCTGCATATGGCGAACGTATGGCGGCCCATTGGCTAGATGTGGCTCGGTTTGCCGATAGCGAAGGGTATCTAGACGATTTCCATCACGAATTTTGGCCCTATCGAGATTGGGTCATCGAGGCATATAACAAGAACCTTCCTTATGACGACTTTGTGCTCTGGCAAGTTGGCGGCGACCAGATACCTAATGCAACAGACGAACAAAAGCTTGCTACCGCTTTTAATCGTTTGCATAAACAAAATTCGGAAGGTGGTGTCATTCCAGAAGAGTTTAGGGTAGAATATGTCGCCGACAGAACCAATACGGTCGGCACTGCTTTTATGGGGTTGACGGTTGCCTGTGCCAGGTGCCATGATCATAAATATGACCCTATAACGCAAAAAGATTATTTTGAACTCTTTGGCTTTTTTAATAGTACGGTTGAGCGGGGCGATGGCATCTTTTCTGACAACGCTATCGAGAACGGTAGTGGTACCCCCAATAAGTTTTCTATGAATGCGGGTCCGGTAATGCCTGTTATTGATGATAAAAGTGTAGCTCAAATAAGAGCGTTTCTCTTAAAGGAAATTGACCAAAAAACAGCCGAATTTGATAAGAATACCAAGCAAAATAACCAAACGGCTGAAGATTGGATGCAGTCAAATACCACACCGAAAACATTAAAAAAGGTGATTGACGAAGCGACGATGGTACATCTCACCTTCGACAACTCAGAGAATGGGGTAAGTAAAGATTTGGCCAATGGCTCGATAGATGCAAAATATAACGGTCAAGTATTTGTGCCCGGTAAGAAAGGGTTGGCCATTAAATATGATGAAGGTAAATTAATCGCAGACGGCAGTAGAATACAATTCGAGCGTATGGAGCCTTTTACCGTCAGTTTTTGGATTAAAACACCCAAAAAATTCGATGAAGCACGAATAATATATAACGGAAATGCGAGAATTCAGGGTTACAGAGGTTGGGATGTGGTGATGGATAGTACACGACTTTCATTTCGCTTAAGCCATGCCCATCCTTTTCAATCTTTGGATCTTCGAATGGAAGATGAATTGCCACTCAATGAATGGCATCATTTTGTATGGACCTATGATGGTTCAAGCAAGGCCAAAGGGATGAAGATTTATCAAAATGGTAAGCTTACCTCGACTGAAATACTTCGTGACAATATCTACCGTTCGACTAAGCCCTATCTAGACAATAAAGGTGCGGTATATATGCCTTTTGAAGGTTTGATACTCGGAACGAGTCATTATGATCAGCATTTTCACGGAGGCCTTATAGACGAATTGCGAGTACTCGACATTGAAGGCGGTAATTTGGTTGCGGAATATCTTTACGATGAGAGTCACGGTTTGCAAGCCTTTAAAGAAGCAATGGGTTCTAAATCTGAAAATGCCCACGAGTTTTATGATCTGCACATTGATAGTACGTTGGAATCGGAACGTTTGGTCCTGAAGAAAATTCAGAAGCGTGAAGTGCAAACCATAGATACCGTTCAGGAAATTATGGTAATGGGCGATTTGGATAAAGAACGCCCTACCTATATATTGGATAGGGGAGCGTACGATGCCCATGGAGAGCTAGTTAAGAAAGACGTGCCAGAAAGTATACTCCCATGGCCCGAAGATACTCCGCGTAATCGCTATGGTCTGGGTAAATGGTTGATTCATAAAGATCATCCGCTAACTGCACGTGTTGCTGTCAATCAGATTTGGTACTTGATGTTTGGAAAAGGTATTGTGAAAACCAACGGTGATTTTGGTAATCAGGGGGCTTTGCCCAGTCATCCGGAACTGCTTGATTGGTTAGCTGTAGATTTTCAGGAGAATGGTTGGAACGTCAAAAGACTGGTTCGTCAAATGGTAACATCGGCGACATATAAACAGTCTTCGGCGATTCGGAAAGATTTAATCAATATCGACCCAGATAACAATCTACTCGCCCGCAGCCCACGCTATCGTCGTTCAGCAGAAATGGTACGTGATAATGCGCTTACAGCTAGCGGTCTTATCGATAAAAGGGTTGGTGGTAAATCGGCGTTCCCATATCAGCCCGAGGGCTTATGGCGCGAGACAATAACCCATGCTTTTTTTCCTGAATATCAAGTTGATTATGATAAGGGCCTTTACCGACGAAGCCTATATACCTTCTGGAAACGTAACGCACCAGCACCCGCAATGTTGGTTTTCGACGCTTCGAACCGAAGCGAATGTCAAGTAGAAAGATTGCGAAGCAATACTCCCTTACAGGCATTGGTATTATTGAACAGTCCGCAGATAATAGAGGCCTGTCGAGTACTTTCGGAAAAGACATGGTTAGAGACCGACCTACAGTTGCCATTAGCTTTAGATAGGTTGTTTTTAGCCCTTATCGGTCGTTCGCCCAGTGAGAAAGAGAAAGAAATACTCGTACGGCAGTATAGCGATGAGTATAAATTTTTTAGTTCCGACCCCATGGCAACGATAAAATTTTTGAATATCGGAGCAAAAAAATCATCATCGGAAGTACCTATGGAACAAATTGCCGCACTTGCCCGAGTAGCAAATACAGTAATGAACTCTACCGAAGCGTATTATAAAAATTAAGATTATGGACTATTCCAAAGAAATAGATAAGGCCAAATATCATCAAACGCGGAGAGATTTTTTGCGTACGACGAGTCGCGGATTGGGAAGCCTGGCTTTGGGAAGCCTTATCTTTCCTGAAATGTTGGCAACTCCCGTCAAACCAGATAATTTGTTGAATATTTCTGGTGGCGGTGGTGTGCTCCCGGATTTTCACCATACACCTCGGGCCAAAAGGGTCATCTATCTTTTCCAAAGCGGAGGGCCGAGCCAGTTCGAGACTTTCGACTATAAACCTGAACTGATAAAGCGATGGGGCGAAGAAATACCCGATTCCGTGCGTAACGGGCAGCGCGTGTCAGGTATGTTGGCAGCGCAGTCGACCTTCCCGCTCGTAGGTTCAATATTCGGTTTCCAGCAACATGCTAAAACTGGAGGGTATTTTAGCGATCTCATGCCCTACACCTCTGAGATATCAGAGGATATATGTATGATTAACTCGATGCATACCGATGCCATCAACCACGAACCGGCAGTAATCTTTATGCAGACAGGGTCTCAACAAGTGGGTCGACCTAGTATAGGTTCTTGGATGAGTTATGGGCTGGGCAGTGCCAACAAAAACCTACCGTCGTATATCGTTATGCTATCCAGAGGTAAGAATAGTGCCCAGAACCTCAATATGCAAGCTTGGAACAGTGGTTTTTTACCTTCACACCATCAAGGAGTGCGATTTCGTTCGGGAAAAGACCCTGTACTCTACTTAAGTAACCCCGATGGTATCGACCAAGTTAGGCGTCGATCTGAACTTGATTACTTGACAGAACTGGAAGCGGAACAAAAGAAGGTATGGGGGGATCCGGAAATCGATTCCAAAATCAGTCAATATGAAATGGCATATCGCATGCAGACCAGTGTGCCAGAAATCGCCGATTTATCTGACGAGCCTGATTACATTTTCAATATGTATGGCCCCGATGCCCGGGTACCAGGTACATATGCCTATAACTGTCTTATGGCAAGAAGATTAGCGGAACGTGATGTGAATTTTATCCAATTGTACCATATGGGATGGGATCAGCATGGCAACCTTCCGTCACAAATCAAAATAATGGCTAAGTCTTCCGACCAGGCCTCTGCTGCTTTGGTCAAGGATCTTAAACAGCGTGGTATGCTAGAAGATACTTTAGTAGTTTGGGGCGGCGAGTTCGGTCGCACCAGCTTTTCCCAAGGAAAACTGACCAAGGATAATTATGGCCGTGATCACCACCCACGATGTTTTAGTTCTTGGATGGCCGGCGGAGGTATAAAAGGGGGTACTGTCTATGGTAAAACTGATGATTTTGGATATAATATTGTGGAAAACCCCGTGCATGTTCATGATTTTCAGGCGACCATGTTGTACCAACTCGGTATCGACCATGAGCGATTTAACTTCAAGCATCAAGGCAGAAGATATCGCCTAACCGATGTACATGGTCACGTAGTAAAGGATATCCTTTCTTAAGTTATAAGTAGGCTAAACCAAATTTCCAGAAACCGTTTGAACGGTGTTTTCACAATAGACCTAAGATTAAAAAGCCCATGGTATAATCTTTTGTGATTTGACGAAAAATCAGTTTTGAGTAATAGTATAGGGTATACCGATATGAAGTGTTCTAGAAGAAATTTCGTTCAAACGACAGCAAAAGCCACGGTTGCAGCCGTAGTAGCGCCAAGTTCAACATTCACTATTCTTAAAAGCCCTCCAAAATTAGGGGAAGAGGTTTTGGGCCATGGCGACTTCACCTATAAGGTGCAAAAAGATTGGGGTAATCTTAATCCAGTACAAACCCCGGTCAACGATTGTCACGAAATGGTACAAGACGCTAAAGGACGGATAATATTATTGACGAACCATGTAAAAAATAATATTATTCTTTACGATAGGTCAGGAAAGTTATTGGAGACTTGGACGAATGGTTACAAAGGCGGCCATGGGCTTACGATCAGTGACGAAGGTGGAGAAGAGTTTCTTTTTATTACCGATTTGGTCAGCCATAAAGTATACAAGACGAATCTTAAGGGTGATGTGGTCATGGAACTGGGCTATCCAGCAGATAGTGGACTATACCTTGAAGAAAACCAATATTTCCCTACGGAAACGGCCATTGCACCAAACGGTGATATTTTTGTCACCGACGGTTATGGTTTACAATATGTTTTCCATTATGATTCCGCAGGAAATCTCAAGAATGTTTTTGGGGGTCTTGGTAGTGCAGAAAACCAGTTTTCAGAACGTTGGACGGCACACGGTATCTGTATAGACCAACGAAGGGATAAAGACAATCCAAGTTTAATTATCGCCGATAGAAATGCGAACCGTTTCAAACGGTTTTCGATGGAAGGTGGGTTTTTTGGGGCCATCGAAATTCCTGGTGCTTTTGTGAGTAGACCTGTAATCAAGGGTGACTTTTTATATACTGCCGTTTTGAATTCAGAGGCGCCTTGGAGTGCTTCCGACTCAGGTTTTGTTAGTATTATTGATAAGAGCGATAAGGTAGTATCTAACCCTGCGGCCAACGCTCCGATTTATGTAAACGAAAAATTGAATACACTGAAACAGACTGTTCCAGTGTTTCGGCATCCACATGATGTTTGTGTTGATAATGATGAAAATCTCTATGTTGCACAATGGAATAGTGGTAAAACCTACCCTATTAAGTTGGTTAGGGTGTAGTTTCTTGGAGTTCGCCTACGCGCATCATTCAATTCAGGAAATCACATTTTAGTTATGTTTTCGTCTATTCCGCTATGGTCCTGATTATCTAAATTCTGGTAAGCCTTAACAACAGTTAGACATTTGGCAATTTATTTAAGACATTTTTCGTAACTTAGTAGAGAATTTGTATTTTTACAAGACCATGAGTAAAATAAAATCGAAGATTGCCAACGGAGAATTTGATAATTGGGACGATGAGTCACTGCGGTTCGAGATGATTAAATTAGTACGTAAAGGCATCGCCTATCAAGACTTCTTGGCGTTCTTTCGCCATAATCCATTTACCGATAAAGAGTGGTCGGAGTACCTCGGTATCTCGACCCGAACATTAGATCGCTACAAATTGGGCCAAAAGAACTTTCCGGCCAAACAATCTGAACGTATCATCGAGATAAAACGATTGATGAATTACGGTATCTCGGTATTTGAAGATTATGCCAATTTTATTGCGTGGATGGAGGCAAGCAATATACCTCTAGGTGGCACGGCCCCCAAAGATATACTTGATACCACCATTGGTGTCAACATGGTATACGACCAGTTGGGTAGAATAGAACATGGTATTTTGGCATGAGGGTATACCGGCTCTCTAAGGAAAAGTATAAAGATGATCTTTCCGGTTGGGGTGCCGAAAAGTTTGGCGGGCGTTGGAACAGTAAGGGTACCCGAATGGTGTACACATCTGATTCAAGGGCTTTGGCCAAATTAGAGGTTGCGGTAAACGTGGCATTGCATCGCATTCCAAAGAACTATTTTCTTACAATTATCGAAATTCCGAAGGAACATATTGGTGAATACAATACTAAGTTGCTAGACGGAAAAAACTGGAAGAACAATCCGCCCATTAAGTTTACCCAATCGGCAGGCGACCATTTTATAAAATCTGGCGGCCATCTTGCTCTAAAAGTACCCTCCGTTGTAGTCAAAGGTGATTATAACTACATTATCAATCCGTACCACCCGAACATCGGTTTTCTAAAAATAGTGGATACCCAAAAGTTCAGTTTTGATATGCGGCTTTTTATATAGACGAAAATCAAACTTCAATTTCGCGGAAACCAACTGCTCACCAGTATCAGTTTTCTTTCCCCCAGTATTCAAATTGGCCAACGAAACACCAAGATTGTGTCTGTAATGCTCTCCAATCCAATAAGAAAGTTATTGGATTGGATTGTGCAATAAAACGTAGGGAATTATCACTTTTTCTATTAAAATGAAGAGGCAATTCTTTTCTTTAAATTGTAGTTCGACATAATCTTGTTAACCATATTGTTTTTATTCTTAGTAGTTTCCTTATTATTAGCCTTTTTGTAAATTTATATTGGAAGCAGTATATAGGGTATGGCAATACAAAAGCGTCATCCCACAGAAATCAGAAATTATCGGTAAGTACAACAGCACTTATAAGATGAATCAAACCTTAATACCACATCTCAAGCGTATAATTTTTAGCTATGTAAAGGTAGCATCGGTATTATGTCTTGTCTTAGGCCTTCTCTTTAGCTGCCCGATCAATGCACAGGAAACTGTTATTGAACGAACAGAGAAAAATTATAAAGACCTTTTTGGTCTCGACAGGCTTAAGGCACTTAATGAGCTAAGCGACTACTATCAAAAAGAGAATTCGCGAAAAGCGCTACGCTATGGTAAACAGGCGGTGGCCCTAGGCGAGAATATCTTTGTGCCATCGAATGCCACAGTTGATTTTGAGCAAAGCCATCATCAAGCTCGTGCCTATCTGCTTCTAGGGAAAGTACTGTACAATCGGGAAGATTATTTTGATGCACAAGAGAACTTAAGGTCTGCAAAAACGCTTTCGGTACAAATCGATCATGAGGTTTACAAGGCCGAAGCAGACTTATACCTCGATAAAATTCAGGCCCTTATAGCATCAGATGAGATCAAGGAATCTTTCTTCTCCAGAACATTGGGTAACTTAAAAGTTGGTGACGCCATAAGCAACACTACAAAAGATCTAACCATTCAGACCGAAATAAAATTAGGAAGGGGAAGAGAAAATAAAGGAGATTTTCAGGGCGCTATCGACCATTATGAAAAAGTGATCAATTTATTGAGAAACAAGGGTGACGCTAACAGGATCAAAGAATTTCAACTCAAGATAGCGGTATTGCTTGATTCATTGAACGATCATGTGCAAGCTCAGAAATTCTTGAACGATGCCATCACCGACATCGATGTCAATAATGCCAAAAAATCGGTAAAACTCAAAAAAGAAGACGCAATAGATACCTTGGGAATCGATAATACGGATGAAGCCGACTCTCAAGCATCAATGCGCGAAGAACAAAAAAAACTTAAGAGTCTAGCAGAAAGCTATGCCTTGGAAAAAAATTATGAAAAATCGCTGGCCTATGAGCGGATGTATCATGAAATGTCTCTAAAAATAGAGACGGATAGTTTGAGTACAATAGTGGAGAATTGGCGAACGGAAAATGAAATAATGCTTCTAAGACAGCAAAAGAAAATCGCCGACCTCAATGTCAACGAAGTAGAAAAAGAAAAAGAAAGGCAGATTAAATTCCGGAATATCTTTGTTTTCATAGCACTACTGATCTTGTTGGGCACTTTGATTACGTTTTATTTTTACCGTACTAAAAGGCGAGAGCATAAAAAGCTTACCATAACCCATAATGACCTTAAGAAAACCCAAGGCAAATTGGTCGATGCGGAACAAAAAATTGTGACTTTATTAAAACAGCAACTTTCGGGCGATATAGCCCAAGAACTTTTATTGCATAGCTCCAATGAAATGGGAGAAAGATGTTTCGTATGTATTATGTTCCTAGATATTCGCGATTTTACATCTATGGCCGAAAAATTGAGCCCTGAAGAGCTCATCGCCTATCAAAATGAAGTATTCGGTTTTATGATCGATGCCGTACAACAATACAACGGGAATATAAACCAACTTTTGGGAGATGGCTTTATGGCAACTTTTGGCGCTCCGGTATCTCATGGAAATGATTGTCAAAATGCATTTTTGGCTGCCAAAAAAATACTGGCAGAACTAAAGGAGCGCTGTGAAGCCGGTATTTTCTCCAAAACTAAAATAGGTATCGGCCTTCATGCGGGTTATGTGGTTACTGGAAATGTCGGAAACGAATCTAGAAAACAGTATTCGGTTACCGGAAACCCTGTCATCATTGCGAGTCGGATAGAACAGCTGAACAAAGAATATAAAACCCAGCTCATTATTACCGAGGAAGTCTATAAACATTTAGAAGAGGTGCCTATGCCTCGTGAATCTTACCTGAAGGTCAATGTTAAGGGAAGGACAGATCCAATTAAAATTTTAAAGTTCAAGTAAACGATTCGAAAATAACACTCCTTACATAAACGGATTTCCCAAAAGAGCTCAAAAGCGGGCTGCAAAACTCCGCTTAAAAATCAAACTTTAACTGCACGGAGACCAACTGCTCATCGGCTTCAATTTTCTTTTCCCCGGTATTCAGGTTGGCCAACGAAATACCGAGTAACCGAACCGAATTTTGAAGTTCTTCCTGATAGAGTAGTTCCTTGGCCGTTTCCAAAATCAAACTTTTGTCCGCAATAAAATAGGAGAGTGTCTTGCTTCGCGTGTTCAATGTAAAGTCGCTATATTTTATTTTTAGGGTAACGGTCTTTCCGGCGATATTCGATTTCTTTAATCGCCGTTCAAGCTCTTCTGCGATATGTTCGAGACGTTCGAGCATAAAGATTTCGCTACTAAGGTTTTCGCTAAAGGTACGTTCTGCACCAACCGACTTCGCAATGCGGTGCGGTTTTACGGCACTGTCGTGAATGCCACGTACGACATGGTAATAATAGCTACCGCTCTTTCCGAATTTATCGGCTAAAAATTCGAGAGGTTTTCTTTTAAGATCCTTTCCTGTAAAAATGCCCAGTTTGTACATTTTTTCCGCAGTGACCTTGCCCACCCCATAGAATTTGCGAATTTCAAGATCTTCCAGAAATTGAATGACCTCTTCGGGGTTGACCGTTTTTTGTCCGTTGGGCTTGTTGATATCACTGGCGACCTTGGCGATAAACTTGTTGATGGAAATTCCCGCGGAAGCATTCAATCCCGTTTCATCAAAAATACGTTGGCGTATTTCTTTGGCGATCAAAGTCGCCGAGGGATTTCCTTTTTTGTTAATCGTAACATCAAGATAGGCCTCGTCCAAAGAAAGCGGCTCTACCAAATCGGTATAATCGTAAAAGATATTCCGAATCTGTTTTGAAATTTCCTTATACCTATCGAACCGGGCCTTTACAAAAATCAGCTGGGGACAATTGCGTATGGCCAACACGCTACTCATGGCACTTCGAACCCCAAATTTACGCGCCTCGTAACTGGCGGCGGCTACAACGCCCCTTTTCGAACTTCCCCCAACGGCAACAGGTTTTCCGCGAAGCTCGGAATCGTCCAATTGCTCCACGGAGGCATAGAATGCATCCATATCGACATGGATAATCTTTCGCATGGGGAAATCCGTTTCCATATTGTAAATTTATAACAAGTTATTAAGAGCTATTAATTGAATTGGCCCTCTTTTTTGTGGGCTTGAAAGAAACCTAATTAATTTGATAGAAAAACAAGGAAAGACAGCGATTGTACTTGGAGCTACCGGACTCACCGGAGGAAAATTAGTCCAGCTTTTAATTGAAGACGATCGTTACCAAAGCATAAAGGTTTTTTCGCGCTCAAGCGTAGGGTTCCACCATCCGAAAATTCAAGAATATTTAGGAGATTTAACTAATTTAAAAGGCTTTGCTGAAGATTTTAAAGCCGATGAAGTCTTTTGCTGTATAGGTACGACCAAATCAAAAACTCCTGATAAAGAGGTTTACAAAAACATAGATTATGGCATTCCAGTTAATGCGGCCCTTTTGTGCAAACAAAACGGCATAGCTACATTTATCGTGATTTCAGCTTTGGGTGCCAATAGCGATAGCACCATTTTTTATAATCGTGTTAAAGGTGAAATGGAAGAGGCGATTTTGAGAATAGGCATTGTAAAAACCCATATTTTGCAACCTTCTTTAATAGGCGGTAAGCGCAAGGAAAAGCGAATGGCCGAATCGCTTTTTAAGCAAATTATGAAAGTCGTCAATTTGGCCTTAGTCGGTTCGTTGGAAAAATACAGATCCATAGAACCGGAAACCATTGCAAGGGCTATGTTCTGGTTGGCAAACAACCACTATGGAAACATACGGATAGCATCTGATGAAATCAAAAAAATAGCATAACGGTGATAGAAATAGAGCGTAAATTCTTGGTGAAGTTTGATGCCTATAGAAAAGAGGCGACGTCAAAAGAACGTATTGTACAGGGTTTTTTGAACACCCATCCCGAAAGAACTGTCCGCGTAAGGGTTAAAGGCGATTCGGGTTACCTGACTATCAAAGGGAAATCAAACGTGGCGGGCACCACCCGTTTCGAATGGGAACAGGAAATACCGCTAAGCGATGCTGAAAAGCTATTGGAATTGTGTGATAAAGGAACAATCGATAAAATAAGATATAATGTTCACAGTGGAAATCATGTTTATGAAATTGATGAGTTTCACGGGGAAAATGAAGGACTCGTTTTGGCAGAAATAGAATTACAGTCGGAAGATGAAGTCTTTGAAAAAAAAGAGTGGCTTGGTAAGGAAGTAACAGGAGAAATACGATATTACAATTCGCAATTGAGCAAAATGCCCTATACAACTTGGAAAAAATGAGACGGATCATTTTATAATGATTTTCCGCTTCTTCTCTCATGTAATCAAGCAACGGAAAAACGTAAAGCACCAGTCGAAACTGTTGATGTAAAAGAAGTGACCTAGACCGCGAAACAGCGTATAGAAGAACTTACAGCAAAATGGTTTCCGTTACGATAATAGTTTAACGCCAACCTCCCCCAAGTGACCTATATAATGATACTACCGTCTGAAGTTGTTGTAGTTTGCTCTCGATAACGTTTAGTTCTGCATTGAGCGCGGCCTGCCGAGCGATCAATAAATCCAAATAGGTTCCGAATCCGTTGTTTAACAACACTTCTGAATTGGTCTCCGCCAAGCGTAACGCTTCCACCTGCTTTTGAAGAAAGACATATTTTTCGGTCTCAGCATTGAATTCGAAGAGTGCATTTGACACTTCTTGGCCGGCGATTAGCAACGTCTTTTTGAAATTCAATAAACTTTGTTCTTGAAGTGCCTCGGCAACCTCGAACTGGGTACGTATCTGTCTTTTATTGAAAATAGGTTGGGCAAGGCCGCCAATTATCGATGCAAACAACGAACCTGCACTGAACCACTTGTCGAATTCCAGGCTTTGAAACCCTCCGGTGGCGGTAATGGTCAGGGAAGGATAAAAATTACTGCGGGCCACATTGGTGAGTTCAAAAGTATTCACAAAATCGTATTCCGCGGTAATCACATCAGGGCGGTTTCGTAACAAAAGCAGAGGTAGTCCGATTTCAAGATTGGTGTTGATGGACTGCTCTCTCAAAGTACTCCGTTTAACATCTTGGGCCGGTTTCCCCATAAGGATGGCAAATGCATTTTCCGTTCTAAAAGTCAATTTTTCGATATCGACCTGCAAGGCCTGTGCACCGTAGAGTTGCGCTGCTGTTTGGTCGACTGCAACTTGGGTAACCGTTCCGGCTTCTTTCAAAATTTGTATCGTTTCCAAACTTCGCTCACGGTTTTCAATGGTCTTCTGTGTAATAGCGTTTTGCTCGTCTAGAGCCAAAAGTTGATAATAGGTAGCTGAAATTTCAGAAATCAAGCGGGTCTTTACCGCTTGGTGGGCTGCAAGACTTCCTAGGTATGACGCCCGGGAAGCTCTTCGGCTACTCCGTATCTTACCCCAAATATCGGCCTCCCAAGATAGGGTGCTTGAGAACTCATATTGATTGATGGAACCGTCAAAAAAAGAACCGAACTGACTGTTTGCTGCTAGTTCTTGATGGGTTAAGGTGGCGTTTGCGTTTAAAGAAGGATAGTAGCCTGCCTTTCCTTGTTTCATATACGCTTCCGCCGATAAAACTTGCTGGATGGCCATACGGATGTCCAGATTATTTTCGAGCCCCTCTGTGATATATTCTTTTAAATAGGTATCGGTAAATAGTTCTTCCCATGAAACGGAAGCCATAGAGACGGTATCCACCGAAACGGTATCGGCACGATACAAGTTCTCCACTTCCTCCAAGTCAGGCCGCTCATAGTTCTTGGCCACAAAGCACGATTGTACCGTTGACAGTAACACCACTCCCATTACTACTTTAAAAAGTTTTAGCGGTTTCTTAAGCATGGTCTTGTTCTACATTGCTATTACTTTCCTTCACGGCTTCGGGAACACCTGTTATTTTTTCTTGTAGCCATTGAAAAATCACAAAAAGCACAGGGATGACAAAAACACCCAATACCGTACCGAAGAGCAGCCCACCTGCCGCGCCGGTACCTATAGAACGATTGCCCAGTGCACCAACACCACTTGCCAACACTAAGGGCAATAATCCCAAAATAAAAGCGAAAGAAGTCATTAAAATTGGACGTAACCGAACTTTTGCACCCTCAAGGGCGGCTTTTGTAATGTCCATTCCCTGTTTGCGGCGTTGCATGGCGAACTCAACGATCAAGATAGCGTTCTTCGCTAATAGACCGATGAGCATAATCAGGGCAATCTGAAAATAAATATTGTTCTCCAAGCCTGATATCCAAGTCGTGAAATAAGCGCCGGCCACACCAATGGGCAGAGAGAAGATGACCGATAACGGCAACAGATAGCTCTCGAACTGGGCCGATAACAAGAAATACACGAAAACAATGCTTAGCAGAAAGATGATACCCGCTTGTCCGCCTGCTGCGATTTCTTCACGTGTAATACCGGAATAGGCAATATCGAAGTTCTCTGGCAACTGTTCCTCCGCCAGTTGATTGACAACGGCAATGGCATCGCCGGAACTATAGCCCGGTGCTACCGTTCCGTTAACCGTTACCGCGTTGAAAAGATTAAATCGGTTAATGGTCTGCGGGCCGTAGACTCTTTCTAATGTTACAAACTGCGAGATAGGTGCCATTTGGCCCGTTTCACTTTTTACAAAAATACTATTGAGATCCGATGGGTCGTTGCGATCCTCTGGCAGTGCCTGAACGAACACGCGGTACTGCTTTCCGAACCTACTGAAATCCGTAGCAAAAAATCCGCCGACATAGCCTTGTAATGTCCGAAGGATATTGCTCACCGTAATACCGGCTTCCTTGGCCTTTGGGACGTCGATATTGAGCTGTAACTGTGGAAAAGAAGTACTAAATGAATTGGACGCAAAAGCAACTTCGGGCCTCTGGTTCAAAGCACCAACAAAGGCGGATGCAGTCTCGTCCAATTTTGCCAATTCCCCAGAGGCGCGGTCTAGAATACGCACCTCGAATCCGTCCGAACTTCCGAAACCTGGCACGCTGGAAGGGGTAAAGAAAAGTATTTTTGCATCGCTGATCGCTGTTGCCTTTTGGTTCAGTTTGGCGATGATACCTTCGATGGAAGTAGCATCTGTTCCCCTATCTTCCCAGCTTTCTAAAATGATAAAGCCCAAACCATAAGAACTTCCAGCTCCCGAGAAAAAGTTGCGTCCACCTATTAAAGAGGCCGTGCGTATACCTTCTATATCTTTCATTTGATCGTACAAATTTTCGGTAACCTTGAAGGTACGGTCGAGCGATGCGCCAGGGGGTAGTTCAATGTTCACGAAAATAACGCCCCTATCCTCCCCAGGTACAAAACCTGTTGGGATTACGCTATTGGCAAAAAAGATGCTGCCTACGGCGAGGCCCAAAATCAGAAAAGTGACCCATTTATTCTTGAACAAAAAGCTGAGGGAATTTGTGTATCTTTTTTTAGTGGTCTCAAACGCCGTATTGAAGGCGACGTAAAAACGTTGTAAAAGGTTCTTTCTTTCGCCGTTTTTTTCTTCTTTCGGCGGTTTAAGAAAAATAGCACATAAAGCCGGACTCAAAGTTAGGGCATTCAAGGCGGAAATCAAGATGGCAATAATCAACGTTACGCCGAACTGTTCATAAAATACGCCCGCAGGTCCCTTGATAAAGGTTATGGGAATGAACACTGCCGCCATCACCAAGGTAATGGAAATGATAGCCCCACTAATTTCGCCCATAGCTTCGATAGAAGCTTTTCTGGGGTTTTTTTCACCTCCCTCCAACTTTGCATATACGGCCTCGACCACTACAATGGCATCATCTACCACGATACCGATGGCCAAAATAAGGGCAAAAAGTGTCAACAAGTTGATGGAGTACCCCAATATATTTAGAAAAAAGAAGGTGCCGATAATGGAAACGGGGACGGCAATGGCCGGAATTAAAGTAGATTTAAAGTCCTGAAGAAATAAAAACACCACCAAGAAAACCAAAAGAAAAGCCTCGATTAAGGTTTCCTTTACCTTATCGATGGAAGCGGTCAAAAATTTATTGGTGTCGTAATTAATCAGGTATTCTATACCCTTGGGAAAATCTAGCTCCAATTCGTCGAACTTCACATACATCTGTTCAATGATTTCCTGTGCGTTTGATCCAGGGGTTTGAAACACCCCGAAGTTGATACCTGGATAGCCTTTCGAGTTGGATAGGGAGGAATAGGAAAAAGCGTCAAGTTCCACTTTAGCAACATCTTTTAAACGTAGAAATCGGCCATTGCCCAAGGCCTTGACCACAATATTCTCATATTCTTCCGCGGTTTTATAGCGACCTTTATATTTTATAACGTATTCGAAAGATTCTCCTGCATTTTGCCCAAGCGAACCTGCAGCCGCTTCCAAACTTTGTTCGTTGATGGCAGCGATAGCTTCCGAGGCTGAAAGTCCATAATTGGCCATTTTTTCAGGATCCAACCAAACGCGCATCGAATAATCCTTTCCACCAAAAATTGTAATCGCGCCAACACCCTTGATTCTCAAAAGTTCTGGAACGACATTGATATTAAGATAGTTCTGAATATAGGTATCATCATAATCCTCGGTCGTTGAGAACAGTGCCGCATACATCAAAGCCGAATTTTGTTGTTTTTGGGTAATGACTCCTGCGCGAACGACTTCTGAGGGCAGTAATGAATTGGCCCGCGCAACCCGATTTTGAACATTTACGGCAGCAATATCAGGATTATAGCCCTGCTCAAAGAAAACCTGTATGGTCGCACTACCATTATTACTTGCAGTAGAGGTGATATAGGTCATACCCTCGACCCCATTGATCTGTTCTTCAATGGGAACGATTACGCTTTCCAAGATGGTCTGCGCATTTGCACCAGGGTAAGTAGCATTAACCTGTACGGTAGGTGGCGCAATATCGGGGTATTGGGTAACTGGCAATTCCGTAAGGCCCAAAACACCCAGGAGAACTATAATGATTGAAATTACTGTAGAAAGTACTGGCCGCTGTATGAATATTTTTAGCATGATGCTCAGTTAAAGACGGTATCAAATGAATTAATAATGCTATCCATAAGTGTCGGAACGGGTTTTATTTGCATTCCCGGTCGAACCTTGCCAACACCGTTGGCTAGAATTGAATCTCCTTTTTGAACACCTGCATCGATTACATATAGGTTATCCGATTTCGCCGTTATTTGTATTGATGAGGCCACAAGGGTATCTGCCTGTACTTTAAATACAAAGGTTTTACCTTGTTTCTCATAGGTAGACAAGGTAGGAACAACCAGGGCTTCCGTATAGGTTTGTGAGATCATTATGGTGCCACTACCGCCGTGTCTCAAAATACCCTCGATATTATCGAAGCGTGCACGAAAAGAAATCGTGCCGGTTTGTGGGTCAATGTCCCCTGCAATAGTTTCTATGGTGCCTTCCTTTTCATATTGGTCGCCCGTCGCCAATAGTAATTTTACCTTTGGAAGATTCTTTATCTTTTCATCTATATCCTTCCCTTTTGCCAATTTCATGAACTGAATGAAGTTTTTTTCGTTTAGGGCAAAATAAGCGTAGACCTTGCTAATGGAAGATACCCTGGTAAGTGGAAGTTGTGTCTGAGTGCTCGCTAGCGCTCCTTTTCTAAAATTAATGGATCCCACGACGCCATCAACCGGACTTTTAACATTTGCGTAGTCAATGTTCGCCCCAATACCGTTATAGCTACTGCGCGCCTGCGCTAGTTTGGCTTTTGCGGTTTCTAGTTGTACTTCACTGATGATATCTTTATCTACCAAAGGTTGTAATTTATCTACTTCTACTTGAGCGGCATTCATATTCGCTTTGGCCGCGGCGGCATCTTGGTTTAGCGATTGGGTTTCTATGCGGAACAGGGTTTGCCCTCGTTTGACCCGTTGACCTTCTTTGACAAGTACCTCTTGAATATAGCCTGATATTTTCGGCCTTACCTCGCTGCTTACTTCTCCTTCTAAAGTGGCAGGATAGCTTTTATAGGTAGTGACGTCACGGATTTCGACCGTGGTTACCGGAAACGATAATACTTGAGATGACGGTGCTGTTTGGCTAGATTTGTCATTCCCACAGCCCAAAATAAGAAAGGCAATGAATACGGCGTAGAGAAAACAATTAGCGTGGTTTTTGCGCATATGATATTCGGCCGGTTTTGAATGGGAAGTAATGGATGCAACAACAGGAAAATACAATCGGTTTATTGGCATACGTACCATAGGATGTTAATTGATCGTTAAAAGGAAAAAATAATCAGTTCCCTAAGATACCCTCTTTTTCAATAAGGGGAATGTAATTTAGGGCTGCTTCATTTACGGAATTCCTTGGGAACAAAAATCGTCTTTCAAAAAGTGTATCCTCGGCAAAGAAAGTAACAAAGAACTCGTTGTTCAATGCGAGTACATCTTCTTGTACAAGTTCAATTTTCTCAAAAGACTTTGGCCCAACGACACCTAGTCCATGGCGCATGGTGGATGTTTTTTGCTTACCGTCGAACCCCTTGGAAACCACCAATACCATTTCGATAGATTTGGGTCTATTATTGATAATATAGGCATTCCAATCTTTTGAAAGAAAATCGTCGTTCCACTCGTGGACTATGGCCACATGCACGTCTTTCGCTATCGGTATCTCGATATCTTTTTTCACTAACCGGATTTATAGCGCACTTTTGAATTGCTCCAAAAACCGAACATCGTTTTCGCTCAATAAACGAATATCAGAGATTTGATGTAATAGCAATGCGATACGATCGATACCCATTCCGAAAGCAAATCCTGAATATTTTTTTGAATCTATACCGCAGTTGTCCAAAACATTGGGATCTACCATACCGCAGCCCATAATTTCGAGCCAACCTGTGCCTTTGGTCATTTTGTAATCGGTTTCGGTCTCAAGGCCCCAATAGACATCGACCTCTGCACTAGGTTCGGTAAATGGAAAATAAGACGGTCGTAAACGGATTTTTGACTTTCCGAATAGTTCTTGTGTGAAAAACTGTAACGTTTGTTTCAAATCGGCGAAGGAAACATCTGTATCTATATAGAGCCCCTCTACTTGATGGAAAAAGCAATGTGAACGCGCCGATATGGCCTCGTTACGGTATACCCTGCCCGGGGAAATGGTACGAATGGGTGGTTTGTTGTTTTCCATGTAGCGCACTTGAACCGACGAGGTATGGGTGCGCAAAAGCACATCGGGATCTGTCTTAATAAAAAAAGTATCCTGCATATCGCGTGCCGGATGGTATTCAGGAAGGTTCAGTGCAGTGAAGTTATGCCAATCGTCCTCAATTTCAGGCCCCTCGGAAACGTTGAAACCGATTCTCGAAAAAATCTCGATAATCTGATTTTTTACGATAGAAATTGGGTGCCGTGACCCTAGTTCCAACGGCTCTCCCGGACGCGTCAAATCTCCGTAGATTCCCTTCTCCTCCATTTTGTTCTCGAAGGAATCTTTGAGCAGGTTCACTTTTTCGGTCGCAGCTGTTTTCAGTCGGTTTATGGTCTGCCCGAATTCTTTCTTTTGGTTGTTGGGTATGTTTTTGAATTCGGCGAAGAAGTCGTTCAACAATCCTTTTTTACCTAAATATTTTATGCGGAAATCCTCGACGGCTTCCTTAGTGTCAGCAGTGAATTTTTCAACTTCAACAATATGCTCTTTTATGGTATCGATCATGGTGTTCGGTTAATGCGACAAATTTAAGACTTTTTAGAGAACCTTTTTTTTCAATAATAGGCAATGTGTGAAAACGATATGGGCTCCGATAAGAACTCCAAAGCCTAGTTCCTTTTATCTATTAAATCAGAAATTCTTGTAATTTGCCTAGGCCTCAACGGGCTCTTGTTTATCCTTTATATTATCTTTTATCCATGACAGACAGTCCTCAAAATTCTCAAAGATGTGTTCTTCGGGTATCAAATCAGGTATAACGTCAACACGTTCCATCATATACCTAGGCTGTTTTAAAACATCGACGAACAAAACGTTTATTTTCGATTTCCGTAGGTCGATAAGAACGTCTTCCAATGTATAAAGACCCGATTGATCCATGTATTGCATACGGTCCATTCTGATAATCACCGTCGACGCAGTTCTAGGGATTTGATCTGCCAATTGCTGAAATTCACTGGTAGACCCGAAGAACAAAGGTCCTTTCAAATGCTTTATGAAGACCTCTTCCTTCAGGTCTTTCGGAAAACCGGTCTCATCTGCCCAGAGTACTTCTTTTTCCAAGGCCTTTACATCGGAACGTTCGGCGGTCAGATCGCCCATTTTTTTCATGAACATCAAGGAAGCAATTACGAGCCCCACACCTACTGCATAAACAAGGTTCCATACTGAAGATAATATAAGTACTACAAGCATTATGACAACTTCTGAACTGAACTTGATGGGCCCTAAGCTCAGGTCTTTAGGCAAACTGGGGATAGCTTTCAACCCTTTATAATCCATAACGCCTATACCTACTGTTACCAGAATACCCGCAAGAACGGCCGCGGGAATTTGTGATGCTACAGGTGCAAGGGCCAGCATGACAATCAATAGCATAATACCGGCAATCATACCTGATAATTTGGTTTTTCCACCTGCGTTGATGTTTACAACAGTTCTAATAGTGGCCCCAGCTCCGGGAATTCCCCCGAAAATCGCAGCGATGCTGTTACCGATTCCCTGTCCGACCAATTCTTTGTTCGGCTTGTGTTTGGTCTTGGTCATGTTATCTGCAACGACAGAGGTCAATAATGAGTCTATTGCACCTAAAAGTGCCAAAGTCAATGCGGTAAAGATATATGGTGTTACCGAATTCAGCTCAAATTGCGTGAATATACCTAGGTTCGGCATAGGAAAGCCACTCGGTATTTGTTCGATAGGGCGATAATCAAGACCGAAACCATAGGCTACGCCAGAAACCACAACCAGTGCCACTAGTGCACTGGGTATGGTAGTAGTTATGCGTTTAAATCCATAAATGATAATGATTGTCGATAGGGCCAAGATAAGCTCTAGCCAATTAATGTTTTTTAAGGCCCTAGGTAAAACTTTCAGAGACCCGACTACTCCCGATGCCTCAGTCTTGGCAAGGGTTCGGGCTTCCTTGAGCATTTCTTCAGCCGTAATTTCCCCTGCCCTTTTTATGGTCTCCTCAAAATCTTCCAATACCAAAATACCTTCCCCGGCCTCTTCCTTGAGAATATTATCAAGAATGATTTCCTCGGCCATTGGCTTGTATTTGTTTACAAATTCGGGATCTTCCTTTGGATAGTATCCGATTGCCGGCAATATCTGAGTGACCAAAATGATGACGCCGATTGCTGTCATAAAGCCCGAAACCACGGGGTAGGGAATGTAGCGTATATATTTACCGATACCGATAAGACCCAGGGCGATTTGCATTAGTCCGGCCAAAAGAAATACGATAAGAATTGCCGGTAACGCTTTTTCCAAACTTCCGTCATGGATGGCAATGATTCCGGCAATAACGACCATACTTACCGCGGTCATAGGAGCTGTAGGCCCCGAAATTTGGGTGCTAGTGCCACCAAAAAGGGCCGCGAAGAAACTGATGAAAATAGCTCCATATAGGCCTGCGCTGGGACCCATTCCGGAACTCACCCCAAAGGCCAAGGCCAGGGGGAGGGCTACGATACCTGCAGTAATACCGCCGAAAAGGTCACCTCTAAGGTTGGAAAATAGGTTTTTCATATATGTTTGAGAACGTTACTCTTACGCTTGTTAAGATAGAATTTTTTGTATAAAAAAAGCCAATACAAATGTACTGGCTTTACTTTAATAGTTTTACTATTAGTCCATAAAAGTAACTTTTCCATTTTTGATATCGTACATTGCCCCAACAATCTTGATTTCACCATTGTCTTCCATCTCTTGAAGAACAGGACTTAGACTTCGCGTATCTTCAATAGTTAGCTGAACGTTTTTGCGGGCCACATCATTTACAAAATCGATATTTTTCGAACTTCGTGAGCTAGGATCTGATGGTTCGCTTATTGCCTTTACTGCAGGTTTTATTTTGTGCAAAAGAATAGTAAGATTACCTAGTTTGGCGTCGTCACAAGCTCCTTTTACCGCACCGCAGGCGGTGTGGCCCAAAATAACGACTACTTTTGTGCCCGCTAGTTTACAGGCGAACTCGATGCTGCCCAGAATATCTTCGTTGACGATGTTTCCTGCGACCCTCGCGCTGAATATGTCTCCAACACCTTGATCAAAAATCAGCTCTGCCGATACCCTTGAATCAATACAGCTCAATATCGTCGCGAACGGGTATTGACCGGAAGCGGTATCGCCCACTTGGTCCAATAGATTGCGATCTGCTTTCTTGTTTTCGATAAATCTGCGGTTACCTTCTTTTAATAAGGTTACAGCAGAATCTGGCGTTATGGCAGCCTGCGTTTCTTTTGTATGTGCTTTCATATTGTTTAATGAATTCTCTAAAATAAAATTAGTGTAATGTTTAATTCGGTCTACCTGTTATGAGTAGGGAGACATTAAGATTGCCGATAATTTCTTTGATATCGGATGATATCGGTAGGTTTTCCTCGATTTTATTAGTGTCGTTTTTCATTCGATCTATGCATAACAAGTTAATGCTATTTTTGGATAGATAGTTTGAAAGGTTCTTAATCGAATTCGCTCCTTGTTCAAACACGTATTCTATTACTTTCTTATCTGAAGAAGTATTTGTTGCTTTTATTAAATTTGAATTTTTAACAATTTTAAATAATTTCAATGGTTTTCGACTGTGCCCTATCAAATCGTCTGCAAACTCAAGATCAAATGCTTTTTCTATATTATTTAGTGCCCCTAAAATTAACTCCTTACCTGGTTCCAAAGCGTTTTTATCATCTACCATCATAATTGGACCACCGTGTTCTCTTAAAACAAAATGGGTAATATTATCCCCCATTAAATTTAAGGGTTTTGATTTCTTCTTCCCTAGTACGATGATATCTGGCCGATGTTCTTTAATGTATTCACCAATTTCATTTTTTACATTACCAAAAGTGAATGAGTATGTAATGTTTATACCGTATTCTTCAGAAAACGACTTTGTTATTTCTCGTATTTTATTATCAGTTTTTGTGTGTTCGTGATTAATTGAACGAATAGCCGATAATTGACTTTCCTCGCTTATCAATTCAGAAGGATTTTTCACATGGAAAAATGCTATCTCTCCATTGATCATTTTGGCTAGACTGACAGCACTTTTCAAGGTGGTAGTCATCGAGTCTTTCAAATCTGAAAGTACGAGTAGTTTATATTTTTTAGCCCTCATGATGTCTTAACTTAAGCTTAAGTTCGATTTTGGTTTTTCTTTAAAGAACTCGCTGATATTTGTCGGATTTTCAACAACACCTCGTTTTGAGACTAACTTGATGTCAATATTTCTTTCTTTGGCTTTGAGTGTAAAATCCTCTAGAATTTCAATAATATCATTATCCAAATATCTAGTATTGATAAGATTTAGCTCTAAGGAAGTGTCTCGCGGTAAACTTTCCAATTCTTTGAGGATGGCACCCTTATTAAAAAAAGTTACTTCTTCTGCCAATGTCATTTTTATTTTATGCTTTCCATTGCTTTTGTCTTCAATATGAAGAAAATGGGAGTTTTGGTAGCTTTTCAATAAAATAACAATAATACCAACGGCGAGCCCTAGACCAATTCCGATTAGTAGATCAGTGAATACAATGCCTATCACGGTAACAAAAAACGGAATAGATTGTTTCCATCCGAGGTCATACATCGTTTTAAATAAAGCAGGTTTTGCTAGTTTAAAGCCTACAATAAAGAGAATGGCTGCCAAGACCGATAACGGAATCATATTCAACAATCGTGGAATCAGGATTACGGAAATCAACAAAAGAAACCCGTGTATAATTGCCGACATTTTCGTTCTACCTCCCGATTGAATGTTGGCCGAGCTTCGTACGATTACTTGGGTAATTGGAAGTCCGCCAATCATGCCTGAAATAATATTTCCGGTACCTTGGGCCAACAGTTCCCTATTGGTTGGCGTTACGTTTTTGTGAGGGTCTAACTTATCTGTCGCTTCAACACAGAGTAAGGTTTCTAAACTAGCGACCAAGGCAATGGTAAAGGCGGTAATCCAGATTTGTGGGTTGCCGATTGCTCCAAAATTCGGAAAGCTAAATTGCGCAAAAAACGAGGATGCATCTTTAGGAATGGGGACACTTACCAGATGATCGGCCGAGATATTCAGGGTATCGTTGCCTTTTGTTAAAACAAAGAAAATTATGCCCACTGCCACAGCAACTAAAGGACCTTGTATCAATTTGAAAATTTTCCCCTTTTTAGAAAGAACTTTATCCCACAACAACAAAATAACAAGACCGATTATAGCGACTAAAGTCGCTCCGGGACTTATGTTGTTTAACGCCTCTAAAATTTCTGAAAATGTATTTTTCCCATCTACTTGAAAGAATGCGAAGTCACCTTCTGGATCTGGATCGTATCCAAAAAAATGCGGAATCTGTTTTAAAATTATAATGATTCCGATGCCCGTTAACATTCCTTTGATTACTGAAGACGGAAAATAATAACCAATGACGCCTGCTTTCAAAATTCCGAAAACCAATTGAATTATTCCACCTAAGACCACAGCGAGTAAAAAATTCTCGAAGCCGCCCAAGGTGCCTATTGCGGTAAGTACAATAGCAGCTAGACCTGCTGCCGGGCCACTTACTCCAATTTGAGAACCACTTAAAGCACCGACAACGATACCCCCGATGATACCGGCGATAACACCCGAAAATAAAGGTGCGCCGCTAGCTAAGGCAATACCCAAACAGAGGGGCAGCGCTACGAAAAATACGACGACGCTCGATGGCAAGTCGTTCTTTAAATATTTGAACATATCAAAAAGTATTTTGGTCCCCAACATCAATTGAGGACAGGTTGGTCAATTTAGATAAAATTTTCTGAATATTAACCGATATGTTCCGGAGGAGGTAAAAGAATTTCTATAGTGTGTTCAAGATGGCTTAAGGTATTATAGTCACCCATAGCCGATTTTTTAGACTGTGCTATCAGCGAAAAGTCATGAATATTCTCATTGACAATTTTTTCTTCGTCCTGTGTTTTTTTACCCGATTCTTGTTGCTCTTCCTCGTTGAGGTTGGTTGCGATTACAGAGTTATCAACATCCATTAAGGTAATAACGCTCGGTACCACAATGGCAAATAACCATAAAGTAAGTAATGTTATGCGGGCTAAATCTTTAGTATTGAATGCCATACTAACAAATATAACAGTAATGCTATCAATTTTTTGTTAAGGAAAGTTTAAAAATCTTTCAGCAATTTTATATCCTCTGCAGGAATCCAGCCGGTAGTGCCATCGGCGATCTTGATTTTTTTCCAGTCGTTAAGCTCGTCAAGAACGTAAACCTTGGTACCCTCGTGAAGGGCGAATGCTTCTTGGCTTCTTTTATTGGGTTCCGATTTCACACTAGACTCACTGGTGAATACAATAGCGGGTCTGTCGATCTTGAATTTATTGTATTGCAAAAATGCAAAAGCCACAGAGACGACTGCGATAAGCAGCGACACTATACTTGACACGAAAGCGATTCGTTTTCGTGACGAATATCTAAAATAATGGAAGGCGATATAGAGAAGTACAAAAAGTATCATGAAAAATATGGCAGTATAACCCCATTGATCAAATGAAAGAAACCCGATTATGTTTCCATAAATTTTTGAAAGCCCTGTTTCGGGCATTTTGTCGATGGCATCGAGTGTCATATTCTGTGCATAGGCAAGATTGTTCGTAATCTCGGCGTCGTTCGGTTTTAGAAGCAGGGCTTTTTCGTAGTAGTAAATACTGGGTGCAATCTCGTTGAGCTTGTAGTACGTATTACCCAGATTGTAATATAGTTCGCCGGAGTGATTACCATTATCCAAGATCTCTAAATAACTATCTACGGCCTTTTGGTATTCACCTACGTTGTATGACTCAGTAGCCCGGTTGAAGAGGGCTTCACTTTGGGCGTAGGCCGTAAGGCCGAGTATTAAAATCAATATGGAAATTAGTTTTTTCACGTACTATTTTTACAAATTAGGTAGTCAGTCCCGACGCTTCGGGGTAATCAGTAATCAGTGCTTTGGTCTGCCTACATCTTTTCTCTTTGCTCCCTTTTACAACTGTTTATCCAAATGGGAGATTACTTCACTTGCTTTATCATAATCTTGCTGCATCTGCACTTCTGAAAATGGACTATAACGTGCCATTTCACAATTTTCGAGAAGTGCTATAAACCCATCGTTCGTTGTTTCATCTACCTGCTTTTCAGTAAGTAACGATGTGATTTTATCTTTACTGAACTCCGAAGTTTCAATTTTTAATTTTGCCTTCAAGTAATTGTGCAGCGCTTTTTCAAGGACGATGTAAAAGGCTTCTTTATTGCCCAATTCTTTTTTCGCTTTCGAAAGATATTTTCGCGCTAGTTTATTGGCCCGTCGAACTCGATTGCCGACGACGTCGCCAGCGATGGCCTCGCGCTTTTTGCCAAAAAATATAGCTAACGGAATCAAAAGTAAGGGTAGTAATAACCACAGATAAAATCCGGTCGAACCAAAAAAGTAGTTCGTGCCAATAGTCTTGAGATTCGGTTTTAGTTTTAAGAAATTAAATTGGTTTCCTGTGGCAACGGTCTGCTTGTTTCCAGTACTGTTTGGAAGATTACCCGCTGCCGAATTGATAGGCCCTTCTTTTACATTGATTACTATTTCTTCGGAAGCCAAGGTTTTATAGGTTTTGGCATTCGGGTCGAAATAGGTAAACGAAATGCTGGGGATAGGATACTTGCCTTTGAATGATGGCACAATTGTATAATTATTGCTCACCTTGCCTTGTGAACCCGAAAGTGTAGTGCGAACATTTTCTTCGAACTCAGGCTCATATACTTCTAATGATCCGGGCAGATTAGGCTCGGGCAACTGAAATAGCTTTAGGTTACCCTTTCCACTGATTTCTACCTTTGCCTGTAAAGATTCCGAGGCATTCAATTCGGTCTTGCTGGTAGTTACCGAGAAATTGAAATTGCCCACCGCACCGCTAAAATTGATTGGTTTTCCTTTTTCGGGTAGGGCTTTTACATTTATGGTGCGTTTACCGGCAGAAACAGTCTTGTTCGTTTGTGAATAGATACGGCCACCGAAAAAGTCACGTTTTGTGGTAGGCACATCGACAGTCACCTCCAATGATAAAGGCTCGATTTCAAGTTTCCCCGATTTCTGTGGATAGAGAACCACTCTTTTCAACACAACGTACCGATAAGGTTTTCCTTTGTAGGTGCCATTTTCGGCAGCTGGTCTTGAAACGGGAATGTCTTGGCTCCAGAAATTATTGTATTTAGGATTATCCAAAGGCTGATAGTTCGAAACACTTATAGATGGACTCACATATAATTTATACACCACACTCAAAGCTTCGTTCAGATATGGATTGCTTTTAGAAACCTCGGCTACCAAATGAAGGCTCTGATCGGCGACATCGTCAATGGTCATTTGGTCGTTGGGTTTGTCTACGGCCGCAGTAACCTCGATTTTTTTGGATAGGGATTTGTAGGTCTCTCCACCGATTAATATGGTCGCCTGTTTTATGGTAAACTGGCCACGGGCAGTCGGGGCCAAGGTATAAGAATAGGTTTTGGAATAACTGCGTACGCCGTTGACCCAAGATGAACTTATAGATTGCGAAGGGCCCATGAGAACCCGAAAACCTTGAAAATCAGGGGGGTTAAAGTTATCCCCATCCTTGTTCATCGTAAAATCCACACGTAAGCGTTCGTTGATACCCAGTTTTTCTTTACTGAGCTTCATCTCAAAAGTAATGGCGGACTTGTCCTGAGCTTTTATCGTGAAAACGATGAAAACCAACGAAAAGAATACCGTAATATTTTTAATGACCATTGATATCACCAATCTTTTTCGTTTTTAACTTTTACGCCTTTGACTTTTTGGGCATCGATTTTTTCTTGTACTTTTTTCTCTTCGTTCTGCATGGCCTCCAATAGATTCTGAATCTGTTGTTTGCTCAATTGGTTGGGGCGCGGTTGTTGCGGTTGTTCTTGCTCTTGTTTGTCCCCTTGGTCAGGTTGCTTCTTTTGCTCTTCTTTTTGATCGCCTTCGCCTTCTTTGTTCTCGTCTTTCTTTTCTTCGTTTTCTTCGCCCTCGTCACCCTTGTCTCCCTCGTCTTCTTTATTTTCGTCTTTGTTATCCTCTTTATTATCCCCCTCCTCTTTGTCTTCGTTCTTGTCTTTTTGATCTTGTTTGTCCTGGTCGTCTTTGTTATCTTGATTTTGATCGTTCTCCTCCTGCTCCTTTTTCAACATTTCTTTGGCCAAGGCTAAATTATAACGCGTTTCTTCATCCGTCGGGTCATTGCGCAAAGCTTCTTTATAAGCCTCTACCGCTTTTTCATATTCTTTACGCTTCATAAAGACATTGCCCATATTATGGTACGCGCTGTGTTTATCAGATTTGTCTGACGCTAATTCCCCAGCTTGTTTGAAACGACCAAAAGCTTCGCTATAGGTCTCTTCACTATAATAAGCATTTCCTAAATTATATGGTGCCGCGGCGTTTTCATCACTTTTGGCAATGGCTTTTCTGTAATCTACTTCGGCCTCTACGAAATTTTCTTCCGAAAGTTCTTTGTTTGCTTCCCAAGTCAGGTTTTTAGATTCGCTCAAAGCTTGCTGTCTTTCTTTCTCTTCTTTTTGGGCGAAAGAAATACATCCTATAAAAAATAATATGAAAACTATATTTTTCATTTATTCGATTTCCTTTTCATTAAACAAATTCAACTTTTTCAGCCACTTGGTCTTCTTATCTAAAACGAACACATCTAAAAATAGAAATAATAGGCCTATGCCCAAAAACCACTGAAACTGGTCTTTGAATTCAGCAAACTGCTTGGCTTCGAATTCCTTTTTGTCCATTTGTAACAATTGTTCTTTGATGAGCTCTACGGCTTCGTCGGTATTGATGCCATTGATATATTCACCGTTCCCATCGTCGGCAATATCGATGAGTATCTCTTCGTTCAATTTTGTGATTACGACCTCGCCTTGTGCATCTTTTTTCAGACTTTCTACTACTCCGTTTCGTTTTATGGGAATCGGCGCGCCTTTCGTTTTACCAACACCGATCGTGAACACACGTATGCCTTCTTCCACGGCTTTCTCAACAGCTTCCATGGTCGAGCCTTCGGAATGGTCTTCCCCATCGGAAATAATAAAAAGTACCCTATTGGTCTGCTCGGCATCGTTATAATAGGTCGTGGCAAGGTCGATAGCTTCATTAATAGCTGTGCCCTGTGAGGTCAGCATATCGGTATTCATGCTCTGTAGAAACATTTTTGCCGCACCATAATCGGTCGTAATGGGTAATTGCGGAAAGGCTTGCCCGGCATACGCGATGATACCGATTCGGTCGCTGGCCAATTGATTGATGATTTCGGAAACCAATCTTTTTGCCTTTTCCAATCGGTTGGGGGCTATATCCTCGGCCAACATGCTTTTGGAAACATCGACGGCAAAAACAATGTCGACACCTTCACGCTTTATCGTTTCTAACTTTGTGCCGATTTTGGGGTTGACAAGCCCGAGGGTCAAAAACGCTATTCCAAGAATGAAGAATAACAATTTCAAACTAGATTTGAAATTTGAGCGATCCGGAGTCAGGCGTTTGAGCAACGATAGATCGGCAAACTTTTTCTGTGTCCGTTTTTTCCAGATTTGGATCAAAACGAACAAGATGATGAGTACCGGTATAACCGCTAGCAAATAGAAATATATTTTTTCGTCGAATTGAATCATTTTTTAAGCTCAAGCGCAAGTTCAAGCGCATTCCATTAGTATACTGTGTTCCTTTTTATCGTCTCCGTTCTCGAATCTAGATTTTTGGCACTTTTCGCAATAACCTACCCACAAAAAATATTTTAAATAAAACTCCTGAAAAGCGTATTACGGATCATCCATTCCAATAGAAGCAAGCCTCCTGCCAAAAGCACCCAAGAACGGAACTTTTCTTCGTATCTATAATATTTGAATTCCTCTATTTCTGTTTTTTCCAATTTGTTGATTTCGTCGTAAATGGCTTCTAACTTCTCGTTATCGGTAGCCCTAAAATATTTTCCTCCGGTAACCTTTGCGATATCTTTTAGCAAATCTTCATCTATCTCTACTTGTCGCATACCGTATCGAAACGACCCATCTGAGTTATAGGCAATCGGCGAGAGAGCATTGCCATTCGTGCCAAGACCGATCGTATAGGTTTTAATGCCAAATTCAATGGCCAAATCGGCAGCGGTCTGTGGTTCGATAAAACCTGAATTGTTCACTCCGTCTGTAAGCAGAATAATAATTTTGCTCGCGGCCTTGCTTTCCTTTAGGCGATTGACCGAAGTGGCCAGCCCCATGCCAATAGCTGTACCATCGTTGAGCTGCCCATACGTAATTTCGCGAAGCGCACTCAATACTATAGATTTATCACTAGTAATGGGCGTTTTGGTATAGCCTTCGCCAGCATAGGCGACCAGGCCGATCCGATCATTTGGACGTTCTTTTATAAACTTTGCGGCGACTTCTTTTAGGGCGGCCAGACGGTTCGGTTTTAGATCGCGTGCCAGCATACTAGACGATACATCGATTGCCATGACAATATCGATACCTTTTGTAGTTTTTGTTTTTGTGGATATATCTTCGGTCTGTGGTCTCGCCATCGCGATAATGATTGCCGAAAGTGCGCATAGACGCATTACAAATAATAGCGGTTTTAATTTTGGAAGGAAACCCTGTTTGCTAAATCCTTTTATTGTCGGAAGTTTTAATGATGCGACCTGTTCTCGGCGCTTATAGAAATACCATAGCACCGCTAATGGCAGCAATAACAGCAACCAAAAGAACTCCGGGTTTGCGAATGATATATTTTCTAACATCTCTATACTTCTGTTTTTACTTCTACAGTACTTAAAATGCGTTCTACGATTTCTTCGGCATAGGTATCATCTTGCAACCAAGTTAAGATGACCTGTTGTTGAAAACCTTTTCCGCCAAAGAGCAGTACACTATATTTTCCTTTTACCAGTTCTTTCGATTCTGGCACAGCAAATTTTCCACTGCCATAAACCTTAATACCCTTAATTCCGGTTACCGTAACAAATTCTTCTTGTTTGGTAATAATGTTCTTTGCCCCTTTGCTCTCGAGATTTTTAAGGAACATTTCAATCGTCTGATCAAAATCAGGTTCAGCTTCTTGCGCTAGTGTTATAGAAGTGGTGCCCACTGTGAACAAACCGACCGAGCTTCGATACATGAAAATTTGAAGGTCTTGAATATTGGCCTTCATGTCGGGGGTCAGTTTTACTTCTTGACGCTTTAATACTGTGGGTGTTTCTATGCTTATGGGAGGGTAACCGTAAGTGCTGGCGACCCATTCCCCTTCCAAAAGCTCTTTGGAAGGATGGCCAAAAACAGTGTCCTTTACAAAACCAAAACCGTAGTACGCAATTGCGATACCCGTAGATAGCAATAGAACGGCCAAGGCGGCCACACTGGCAATAACTATTTTCTTCTTTTGTTTTTTTTGGGCAAGTTCTTCTTGAAATTCTTCCTGCTCCATCAATTCTTCGAGGGTAGGTTCAGGTAGGGCGTCGTGGGTTTTTATTACAATCTGCTCTATCGATTTCCGGTCTTGTTCGGCGACGGAAGTCTCCGGTTTAGATTTGGCAAATTTGACCAAATCCGCCGTTTGCAGAATACGTTTGAACTGTTGTAGGGTGTCGTTATCGATTTTCAGCTCCCCGGCATCGCGAAGCATTTCGAGTTTGATGATCAACTCGTCGGTGGTACTCTCCAATGCGCTTACATGAACGTCTTCTTCTAAATACGAACGGACAATGTCCGTCAGTTCCGAATAGTATTGTTTGTACTCATCTTGAATAAGGTATTTGGAATTTTCGAGTTTTTTAAGTTCTAACAAGGCCTTGTCGTAGGGAGGTAGGAGCGCTTCCTTTTCTTCTTCGCTCAAAGGTTTCTTACGAAAGAGGAACCAATAAATCAGCCCGCCAACAACTGCTACTGCTAGAAGAAGGCCAAAAAGTAGTATCCAAAATTTCGAATTACTTTTTTCGACTTGCATCAACGGTTTGATGTCGTACATTTTTTGGGCGAGTGTATCGACAGGAATATTTGCCACCATGATCTGTGTCGAATCTGTAAAATACCCTTTGCCGTTAACCTCGATACGCTGGGCCGGGAGTTTATAAGATCCCGAATCAAACTGGGTCAGTGCATAGATTTTCTGCAAGGTCATCCGATTGTTCTTGTGGGTAGTATCGGTTGCAAAAGCTTCCACGGTTTCCAAAGGAGAAAAAGTTTGTCCTTCCGGAAAGATAACCTGTGCCGTAGTATCCGTCTCGACAGTGACGGTAAATTTAATCTGTTCACCGATTTTAATTGAAGTCGTATCTACTTGGGAAACGACTGAGGGATTCTTTTGCGAAAAACCTTGAAATACTGAAAAAAATAGGCATAGCATCATACATCGCAACCATTGCGATGTCAATTTCGTACTTCGTATTTCGTATTTCGTACCTTGCATTAACCTCTCCTCTTAAAATAACCCAATAATTTTTTCACATAACTTTCATCGACACGACAGCTTAATACCCCACAGCCCGATTTGGTAAAAGTTTCTTTAAAATAGGCGATACGTTGGCGATAATAGTCTCCATAGGCATTGCGCACGCTTTTTGATTGTGTGTTTACCAATCGAAGCTTTCCGGTCTCTGCATCCTGCATCTGCACCATTCCTAGATTAGGAATGATTTCCTCCCGTTCGTCAAAAACCCGGATACCTGTTAAATCATGTTTGTTCCCTGAGATTTTCAAGGTTTTTTCATAGTCTTCGGCGATAAAGTCGGAAAGCACGAAAACAATAGCTTTCTTCTTCATTACACTGCTTAGAAATTTTAAGGCTTCAGCAATGTCGGTACGATTACTCTTTGGTTTGAACTCCAATAATTCGCGAATGATACGGAGCACGTGCCTTTTTCCTTTTTTAGGGGGAATAAAGAGTTCAACCTGATCCGAAAAAAGTATCAACCCGGCCTTATCATTGTTTTGAAGGGCCGAAAACGCTAACGTGGCAGATATTTCGGTGATAATTTCTTTTTTAAATTGGTTGGTCGTTCCGAACATTTCAGAGCCGCTCACATCGACCATCAACATCATCGTCAATTCGCGTTCTTCTTCAAAAACCTTTACATAAGGTTCGTTGTAACGGGCGGTAACGTTCCAATCTATACTGCGTACATCGTCTCCGAACTGGTACTGCCTAACTTCGCTAAAGGTCATACCACGGCCCTTGAAAGTGGAGTGGTATTCGCCACCAAAAATATGATCGGACAGACGGCGCGTCTTGATCTCGATCTTACGTACTTTCTTAAGTAGCTCTTTGGTATTCATCTTTTTTAGTAAACAGTATGCAGTAAAAAAGTTGGCATTTAAAATTTTCTAGAAACGTTTTGCCGTCTATTCACTGATTACTGCAAACTCATTTAAGGTACTTCGATCTCGTTTACGATCTTGTTGATGATTTCTTCAGAAGTAATGTTCTCGGCCTCGGCTTCGTAGGTGATGCCAATTCTATGCCGCAAAACATCATGCACAACGGCCCTCACATCTTCGGGAACTACGTAGCCCCGACGTTTGATAAAGGCAAAACATTTGGCCGCGATACCTAAATTGATACTACCCCTTGGGGAAGCCCCGAAACTGATCAATGGCTTGAGTTGTTCAAGATTATATTTTTCTGGATAGCGAGTGGCGAAAACCAGATCAAGAATGTACTTCTCTATTTTTTCGTCCATATAGACCTCCCGTACTGCTTGCTGGGCACTTAATATCTGCTTTACAGTTACAACCGGTTTAACGGTTTCATAGGAACCCAAAAGATTTTGGCGCATAATCAACTGTTCTTCGTTCATCTTAGGGTAGTCGATAACAGTCTTCAGCATAAAACGGTCTACCTGTGCTTCCGGAAGCGGATAGGTGCCTTCTTGTTCAACAGGGTTTTGGGTTGCCATGACCAAAAAGGGCTTGTCAAGGATAAAAGTTTTATCGCCAATGGTCACCTGCTTTTCTTGCATGGCCTCTAAAAGGGCTGATTGCACTTTAGCTGGAGCACGGTTAATTTCATCTGCAAGTACAAAATTTGCGAAGATGGGCCCCTTTTTTATGGAGAAGTCATTAAGCTTCATATTGTATATCATCGTACCTACTACATCGGCCGGCAAAAGGTCGGGAGTGAACTGTATACGACTAAAGCTTCCTTTAACGGCTTTGGCCAAGGTATTTATTGCCAAGGTCTTTGCTAAGCCGGGGACTCCCTCTAATAAAATGTGCCCCTGTCCGAGAAGGCCGATAAGCAAGCGTTCGATCATATGCTTTTGGCCTACGATCACTTTGTTCATTTCTAATACGAGCAAGTCTATAAACGCACTTTCTTTGGCGATTTTTTCGTTTACCGCACTAATATCAACAGTAGTATTTTCCTCCATATAATTTTATAAATTTTGGTTTCAGTCGGTTCTATTTTAAATAGGGATGCAAATTGAAAATTTATTCACTGTATCGCTGTTAATGATTGGTTAAAAATTTTGGTAAGCCCCTATTTTTATGAAGTTTTTAAGGGATTTATTTTTAATTTAACCTGCTTATGCAAAAGAACACTTTTTATTCCAATATTATTGCCGGTACCATGACATGGGGAAGTTGGGGCAAACAATTTTCAAAAATGGAAATGGCCGACATGATGAACCATTGTTTAGAGCTTGGGATAAGTACTTTCGACCATGCCGATATATATGGGGATTACACGAACGAAGCCGATTTCGGAAAGGCCTTTTCGGAGAGTGGTATTTCACGGGAAAACATACAACTAATCAGTAAGTGCGGTATTCAATTCGACGCCAAGGGTAGAGAAAATAGCATCAAACATTATGAATACTCGAAAGAGTATATTATTTGGTCGGTGGAAAGGTCGCTTAAAAATCTTAACACCGATTACTTGGATATGTTACTACTGCACCGGCCGAGCCCATTGATGAATCCTGAGGAAATTGGGGAAGCAATTTTAAAGTTACAAACGAAAGGCAAAATAAAAGACTTCGGAGTGTCTAATTTTACTTCATCTCAGATTGCCCTTCTTGAGTCGGCTATTCCAGTGGCCGGTAATCAAGTCGAGTTTTCATTGACCCAAAACGGCGTTATGTACGACGGTACTTTAGACGACTGCACCGCGAATAGTAGAATGGCGATGTGTTGGAGTCCGCTTGGGTCTTATTTCAGGAAAGATAACGAGACTTCCGAAAGGATGAAAAAGAGTGTTGAACCAATGTTACAAAAATATAGTGCCTCTGCCGATCAATTACTTTTAGCCTGGGTTTTGAAACATCCTTCCAAAATGTTTCCGGTAGTAGGCACGACAACGAAATCGCGTTTGATGGCAGCAATGGAAGCTACCAAAATCAATTTGGAATTGCAGGATTGGTTTCTTCTATTGGAAGCGGCCAACGGATTTGAAGTACCTTAACCAAAAAATAGAACAACGATGAATAAAACAGCATTGATTACAGGAGCTACGAGTGGTATTGGCCGTGCGACCGCCATACTTTTTGCGGTCAAAGGGTTTGATTTGATTCTCTGCGGCCGACGTGCAGAACACCTCAACGCCCTTAAGACAGAACTTGGTAAAAAGACCAAAGTACACACCCTCAATTTTGATGTTCGCGACAAGGATGCCGTTTCTGAGGCTATCGGCTCGTTACCTGAGGCTTTTTCGAACATAGATATTTTAATTAATAACGCTGGCAATGCCCATGGTCTCGACCTCATTAACGAAGGTAATTCTGACGACTGGGATGCCATGTTAGACATCAATGTAAAAGGCTTGCTTTATGTTTCAAAAGCTATCATTCCAAAAATGGTAGAGCGAAAGGCCGGCCATATTATTAACATTGGTTCTACTGCGGGGAAAGAAGTCTACCCAAAGGGTAATGTATATTGTGCGAGTAAGCATGCCGTAGATGCACTTACCACCGGAATGCGAATGGATTTGAACCCTTATGGAATTCGAGTGGGAGCCGTAAACCCCGGAGCGGTCGAAACCGAATTCAGCAACGTACGTTTTAAAGGTGATGATAAACGTGCCAATTCGGTATATGATGGTTTTGAGCCTTTGGTGGCCGAAGATATCGCCGAAACCTTACTTTTTGTTGTCACCCGACCACCACATGTGAATATTGCTGACCTCACCATTACACCTACGGCCCAAGCTTCCGCCACTATTTGGAACAAAGAAAAATGATTAACAAGCGCCTTCTCGTAAAGAACCTGCTCGCCCATAACGACGAGAACAGTTTTTATGACAAGAAGCGTTTTATATCCATTGGACAAAAAGAAGGGAAGGCCAAGTTTTTAAAACATGTCTGTGCGTTGGCCAATAGTAATCCGAAGAACAATTCGTTTATTGTAATCGGAGTAGAAGACGAGGACAATAAGATTGTCGGTGTCGATTTCTTCGATGATAGTAAGATACAGAATCTGGTGAATGCGTATTTAGATAATCCACCTTTGATTTCCTATGAAAATATTCCATTTCCCCATCTGCCTGACGGACGGGTAGTGGGTCTTGTCACCTTAAAATCGAATGGAAAAGTCTGTGCCCTGCGCAAAAATATTTGGAAATATTATGGAGGTATGGTCTTTTTTCGTGAGGGTAGTATCAGTATGCCCAAAGCCTATGATATAGAGTTGAAGGATATCAACTCTGACGCTGTTGCCACTATAGAACTACATGCGCGGAATAATATCGAACTTACGTTGGACGGTGTTATCGATTTCATTAACAATCGGCATAAGGATCTAGAGAGCAGTTACAAAGTCTTTAAAGAACAGTTTGTGGTATGCTGGGCAGGAAACCGCAAAAAAGTTAACGGCGAGACCTATTTTTCAAGGGTCGATATCGAATTGATCAATGAGCAGGTCAAACTCTTTTATTCTACTTTGGATGAAATTACAATTGCCTTTGACGAGCATTCTTTTTCGACAATCGAGTACGTTCAGTTAGGGCTTGGAGCCAAACAGGCCTATTATCCCCTGGAAAAAATGGTCATTACTTTCGATGACAACGGCACGTATCAGATACAGAGTAATTTGCTTTTCGAACCGCCACGGTATGATAGAAAAGCGCTGCACCATATTTTTAACGCAAACAATGCTGTACTTCAAAAGCTGGAAAAGAAAATCGGCTTGAATATTTCGGAAAAAAAAGATATTAAACATTTGCCCGACACCTATTTGATTTGCTATTTGAACGGTTTTGAAGAGGCCAAAGATCAGATGGAAGCCGCGCGGCCATTGATGAAAAAATATAATCCTGATATTTACCTCTCGTTGAAGGAAGCACTTCGGATATTAAGAAAGGTAAAGTATAGCTAAAAAATTTCTCTACTATTCTTCTAGCCTTTTTCCCGGCATTTCTTGACCTCCCTGATGCAAGGTTACGCTTTCAACTTCTCCGTCCTCACCTTTATTGAAACTAAGTTGGGCTTCTACTACCTTTAGACAGAAAATTGTGGTTGCCCCGTAGCCTGTGCCATTAATTGATTAGCTTCTAAAGAAACCGTAAGTATAAAGTTCGGGGCCAATTCGTATTTGCCGACATAGGTTTCCAAGACCTTTTTATCGACGACTATTGCTTTGACTAAATCTTCGGAATTTACGCCCAGTTCCTTCAACTTTTCAATTGCATTTTGGTTTCCCGGATTGAGTTCTAACGATTTTTTATAATTTTCGATGGCTTTTTCTTTGGCATCATTTTTTAGTAATGCCTCACCAAAACTAGCATAGACACTTGCAGAATTGGGGTTTACTTCTGCATTCAATTCAAATATCACCATGGCTTTTTGCAGTTCTTCATTGTTCAGGTACCGGTAGCCTAATCCGTTTAATTGGTTTTGTGAAAAATCGAATTCCTCAGCATTGTTCATCTTTAAGTCCCGATAGGTTTTTCCCAAGTCCAACTTTCAACTTCCATTCCCGCGCTATGGCCCAGAGCTAAATTTTTTTTCATTGAAGGCGTAAGTGTAATACGGGTATTGCCGAGACCTAAAGGTTTGGAAATATTTTCTATTAATAATTTTTCATAGTCCGTATCGTTTATAGCTGCCAATGTATATCCTAATAGTCCCATTGCATAATTTGAATATTCATATAGCGAACCTATGTCTCTTGGAAGCTCGTAGTTCTCGAGAAATTCATATAGCTGTTTCTCGGAATAATCGGCAAATGGATTTGCAGGATTTACGAGATTAAAATTTGAGGGCATCCACGGCAAAGAAGAGGTATGGATGGCCATATGTAGCAGTTTGATCGTCTCTCCATTTCGTGTGGGTGCCTTTATATCTTTAGGCAGATACTTTTGTAAAGGATCATCCAACTTTAGCTCTTCTCTCAAGACCATGTCGGCCAATAAAAGTCCGATGAACGTTTTTGAAATAGAGCATATTTCAAAAACTGAATGTTCATCTACCGCTTCTTTGGTTTTTAAAGATTTGACGCCATAGTTATAATATTTCGTTTCGTTGGCATCGATTAGTCCAACCACAATACCAGCATTAACCCGTAATTTTATGTTGTTCTCGACTTCTTTCGATAGAGTTGTTTGTGCTCAACAGGCCATTAGAAACCCTATGGATAAGAACAGTATTATGAATTCTTTCAACATGGTATTTATTTATGGGTTATTATTTTCTTGTCGATTTCAAAGGATACTGCATGTTATTCCTCCATCGCTTTGATAAGTTCATCAATTTTTTTCAATCTGGGAATATAGATTTTTTTGACAATCCATCTAAAATAAAAGTAGTAGGCAATACTTACACCTATGCCTACAAGAATCAATTTGAATAAAAAAGTGTTATCTATAATTCCATCGAAATAAGGGCCGGCGATAAATATGAAGTAACCAGTCATCGGAGGCAAGATATACCAGTACATTGCCGTGTTAGTCATATTCTTAAGATACTTCATGTAACCTCTGTTTTTCTTGAGGTATTCCAAATAATTTAGTGTAACGGATTTTGGTTTTCTCTTTTTTACTTTTCTAAGCCGAAACATGTACCATATTGACCATAGCACCACTAGAAAAGAAGCGATTTTAGAAAGCATATGGGGCACCAAATAAATGTAAAATAAGAACACAGGAATTATTACAATAACCGCAATTTGTTCTGCCAAAACACCATATTTTACCAACCGATGAAAACGATCTAAACTAGATTGCATGTCTAGCATAAGTCGAGACCTTTCGAATTTTATTTGCTCCGCTTTAGGAGAGGACTGCCAAATTTTTATCAATTCATCCTCCATCATGATATTTGGTTTATACAGTTCAATAATTTCTTTTTGATGCGTTTTATTTTTACGGCGATATTATTTTCGGTCAAACCGGTAATATTTGAAATCTCTTTATAAGGCAGTTCTTCCAAATAAAGTGTGATGACCGCCTTATCGGCTTCGTTTAGTTTTCTGATGCATTTTCTTAGCTGTGCAAGTTGCTCGCGTTGTTCGTTTTGCCCATCATCCATAACTTCTGTTTTATAGATGTTTATGGCCCTACTATCCATGCGCAAGAGTTTCTTTTGCTTCTTGATTTCTTTGGTTTTCAACCGAAGACAAACATTCAGCGTAATCCTGTACATCCAAGTACCCATGTTTGAATTCCCATTGAAAGAAGGCATTGATTTCCATATGTTTACCAATACTTCTTGGAAAAGGTCTTTGGTGTCATTTTCATCCTTCGCATAAACCGAGCATATGCGTAACAGCTTATGCTGATGTTCTTCCAAGGCATTTAAAAAAGTATTTTCAAGGTCTTTGCCCATAGTACTGGCCGGTCTCTATTAGTTTAGTTACACGCGTCTTAAAAATATGACAACTTTGGAGAAGTTTTTTTGAAGGGCTATGATTATTTTGTGGTAAGATGAGATAACTTTAACTAAATCATTTATGGGTTATTTCTTAGTAGTCTTGTTACTGATTTTGTCTAGTTTTTCAGAAATGTATCGGGCTTCTTTGACCACTTCATCGGGGTAGTCATTAATTTCGAGAATACGTATTGCGTTTCTGTTTCTTAGTTCGCCTTCTTTCAGTTTGTAATCGAAACCTACCGTTCTATTATCTACCACTTCACTAAAATGGTAAAGTTCATATTCTGCAGAAAGCATATCGGTCAATTCTATATCATGCGTCGCTACAAAAACCAAGTTTTCGTTTTTTGATAATGCAGAGAGAACGGCCTTTCCAGCCGCGATACGCTCTATAGTATTGGTGCCCTTAAATACCTCGTCCAAAAGAAATAGGCTTGCGTTTCCGGTATTACTTTCAGAAATCATTTCTTTAATGGTCAACACCTCCTCAAGATAATAGCTTTTGTCGTTCAGCAGATCGTCGCTTATGCGAATGGCCGAGAATATCTTGACCATTGGAAGGGTAAATGCTTTGGCAAAGCAGGTATTAATTGTCAGGCCTGTAATTGTGTTCAACCCGATCGCACGAATAAATGATGTCTTGCCCGACATATTTGAGCCCGTTAGCAAAATTGATTTGTTGGATACGTTGATAGTATTGGTTACACAATTCGCAATCAAAGGATGATATATCTGATCGACAAGAAGTTTACGCCCGTCGCATATTTCAGGAATACAGTAGGTGACTAGCCCATTTCTCAAAGATGCAATGGAGACCAACGTATCTATTCGCCCAACAAATTCGAATACGTTTTCTATTTCTTGCCTTTGACTATTTAACCGTTTCAAGACTCCGAATGATAATAAAGGTTCTAGAAGGAACTGGATTTTAAGGAGTTCGAGAAATGCCCAAGCTACTGCTTCAAATTCGCCATTAAGTTTGGTCTCAAGCTGAAGAAATGACATTCTATTTTTAACTTGATTTATTACTTCGGTCGATTCGCCTAAGTTCGGATTTAGCTTTTTGAGTTTACCGATTGTATGCAGATAGGAGGCAATTCGATTTAGTCGCAAAAGCTGGGGGATCGAACGTAGGTACTGAAACAAATTTTTCTTGTTCCATAAATGGATACCTAGGTTTACTATAAATACACCAAGCAGAACAAGAAGAAATTGCGGGTCAAAAAAGAAAAGCACCAGAGATACTACGCTCGTAAATGACAATAATTTAGTAACGAAAAACCATTTCGGAGGGTTCAGATGTTCTTCTTGAAAAAGAGACGAAATATGGTAAACATCATAATTTTCAAGTTTTTCTAGTTGTTTTTGGATGGAAATTCTCAAGTGGGTATCTCTCGATAGTGTTGCTATTATCTCTTCATTCAGTTTAATATCTTTTGGGTTTTCGCCAATGGTTCGGAGTTTATTGTAAAGAAATTGCTGCCCGACCTTTGAACTTGTTCGGTCTAGAAACTTGAACAGTTCTTGAAAATCCAAATCATTGCAGGTCTTGTCGGATAAAACTTGAAATGCCCTCGAATTATCTTTGTTTCTAAAATATTTCCCAATTATTTTGAAGTCGAAGGCATCATCTTTCTTGACCTTTCCGAAAGATGATTTTAATCGTTCAGTTGCTTTTTTTCTTCTATTGAACATAAATTGAAAAGTGAATGAATAACCGAAAGATTAGTCCGGCGAATCGAAATTATGTTACAAAAAAGCCTTTTTGTAATACCCTTGAATATATTCCCTGTATCCATTATTGCTGCCGTTGGCACCAAAGTAACTGATAGGGTTTCAACACTAACTTACTACCAACAAACTTTAACGGTCTACCCGAAATCAAATCTTTTGGTTCTGCTTTTATGCCGTAAGGCCCCATTGTAGACTCCTCGATTACTTGCTTTCCCTCATCAAAATTACAAATGACTAAAATACCCTTGTCTTTTTCTGAAGTTCTTTCATAGACTAGAACATGGGGGTTAGGATTATCGTATAGGACAATATTGTTGTTGTCCGCCAAGGTCGGGCTCTCTTTGCGTAAACGAATCAGTTTCTGTAGTGCAAAGAAAATTTTTGATTGGTGGGTTTTCTTATTATCAAGGGTTCCGATGGTCTCCCAATCTTGCTTTGGCCTGTTGACCCATCGGCTATCTTTTTTTTTGTTCTCGTCGTCTAGATAGGAATAATCGTTTAAGGTGCCTATTTCGTCACCTGCATAGATAAGCGGAATACCGCCATAAGATAGAATGATGCCGTGCATCATAATTATTTTATCGATGGCTTGATCTATTTTAGCAGTATTGTTTTGTTCGATTGCTTTTTCCAACCCGAGTAAAGAAGCACAACTACCAGTAATCCTTCCATCACCAGTTTTCGGGTTATACATGAATATTTCTCCCTTTGCTGGAGACCATTCAAGATTTTGACAATAATAATTGAGGAGAAATTTGCGATGAGTTTTTGCATTCCAACCGATTTCATCAATATAACGGTCATCGAACCCGAGACCAATATCGTCATGACAGCGTATATAGTTGATCCATGTTGCTTCACTTGGTTTTTTGGGCAGCTTGTACAGATTTTTATAGAGCAGTATTGTTTTTTTGGTGGCGATGGCATCCCATAATAACGCCATTAGAGTAGCGTTGTAAGCAATTTCACATTCGTTACCTTGCATAGGGCCTGTGCCGAAATATTTAATGATTTCTTTGGGGGCAACAATGGCTTCCGCCAAAAAAAGCACTCCGGGTGCGATAACCTGCAAGCATAGCCTGAATAAGGAAATCAGTGCATGGGTTTCGGGCAAGTTTTGCGATTGGGTGCCCAGTTTTTTCCACATGAATGCCAAGGCATCTAAACGCACCATATCAACCCCTAGATTTACCAATTTCAGCAAATTGCCCAACATTTCGATAAGCACCTCAGGGTTCGAATAATTCAAGTCCCACTGATACTGGTTAAAGACGGTCATGACCCATTTTTGCATTTCAACGTTGTAGGTGAAATTACCGGGAGAGGTCATCGGGAAAATTTCAGGTAGCGTTCTTTCAAAAGCATTTGGGATAGTTCTGTCGGGGAAAGTGTAATAATAGTCTTGATACTTGGCGTTTCCGGCCATTGCCTTCTTGGCCCACGGGAATTCGTTAGAGGTGTGGTTGGCAACAAAATCTAGCATTAGATACATGTTTTTGGCACGCATTTTTTCGGTAAACTTCAAAAGCTCTTTTTTCTTACCGAACCGTTTGTCTACCTCATGGTAACTATTTACGGCATATCCCCCGTCATTTTGGCCTTTTGGTCTTGGCGTAATTGGCATAAGGTGTAGAAAATTAACGCCCAGTTTTTCAAAATACTCTATTTTATTTTCTAAACCATTTAGGTTTTCGCTAAAAAGGTCAACATATAATTGCATGCCCGTAAGTTGCTCCGAGCGGTACCAGTCGCCTTGTTTTATTCGATTTATATCTTGTAGCTTAAGGGATTGCGGTCTTTGTTTGAAAAGGGCCGGTAGCTCTAGCAGTAATTTTTTAAAAGACTGCGAATGGTTTTCTTCGGGATAAAGTAAAAAAAACAAGTCTTTGATGAGCGTAAAATTCGTGGCCAACCTCAATTTAAAGCTCTTATCAAAATCAGTAACTTTAGTTGTGCCTTGATATTCTGAAGCCATATATTGATGGAGGGAAGCTTGGTTCATTCGGCAGCGCGAAGTTGTTCTTGATTGGGCAATGACGGGATTGCCCCATAATTGGTCGTAGTAATTGCGCCAGCGATATTAGCCTTTTTAACCATCTCTATGAACAAATCGTTGTCGTTCAAAATTTGACTAGGGCTGTTTAGTGTCGAAATTTGATATAGTAGACATCCGATGAACGCGTCACCTGCCCCGGTAGTATCTACCGGATTAACCTTTATGCTCGGTACGGTCGTTTTTTTGGTTACTGTACTGACCAATGTGCCATTGCCTCCCAAAGTTATAGTAATAATCGGAGCACCAATTTTGTGGAGCACTTCACAGGCCTTGTCCAAATCAGTTTCTCCAGAAAGTAGCTGTGCTTCCTCTAGACTGAATTTGCACAAATCTGCCTTTTCGACAAAGGTCTTACATTTTTTTATAAAGATTTCTTCTTCTCCCTTCCAAAGATCATTCCTGAAATTTGGGTCGAAACTGATAAAAGCTTTTTGAGTAAGGGCATCGAAAAAATAGCGGCTGTAGGCTTCTTCAAGACCTCCACCCAATAAAGCGGTGGCAGCTCCTAAATGAACTATATTGCCTTTGAAATTTTTCTTTGCCGAAGGGTCATACTTTAATTCTTTATCAGCACCCCTGCTGAAAACGAAATCACGTTCCCCATCTTCTGCAAGAGAAACAAAAGCCAAGGTGGTAAAGGTTTTTGAACGCTGGGCTAATGAAATATCCACGTTGTTTTCCTCTAGTATCTCAAGCAAATATGAGCCAAAAGGATCATTGCCCACCGAACCAATAAATTTGCTGTCGCCCCCTAGTCTGGCTATGGCACATGCCACGTTTGCAGGTGCTCCACCAGGTTTTTTAGTGAATTCATCAGCTTTTGAAAGGTCGTTTCCTTGTTTTTCGGCCACGAAATCTATAAGTAATTCCCCAATGCAATATATGGTGTTCATTATCAATGATGACTTTTGCCCTCTAAAGTAGACAGAAATAAGACTTTACTAAAGAAATCGGTAGGGTTTATACTCAAGTGTTTTTTATATGGCCCTAACAATAACGAATAGCACTTCTTCTGTTTTGTCCGTTTTACAGAAATCCCTACCTTCTTGAAAAATTTAAAAACCACCTCAAAATGGACATATTCAACGAAATAAAAAGGAAACTGAGTAACGAATTTATCGATATTATTGAATGGCTAGATAGCACCAACGATACCATTGTGCATCGATTTGAGCGCTATCAAAACGAAATCAAGAACAATGCGAAACTTATCGTACGCGAAGGTCAGAGCGCAGTCTTTGTAAACGAAGGCCAATTGGCTGATGTCTTTAAGCCGGGCACCTATACTTTGAATACTAAGAACCTACCTATACTTACTACCCTTAAGGGATGGAAATATGGTTTCGATAGTCCGTTAAAAGCTGAGGTGTATTTCGTGAACACCAGGTTATTTACAGATGAGAAATGGGGGACTAAGAATCCTTTTATATTGAGCGATGAGCGTTTTGGTCTAGTCGAGATACGTTCTTTCGGTACGTATAGTTTTCGAATCAACGATCCTGGAAAATTTGTAGTCGACGTGGTCGGCACCGATGGTAATTTTACCAATTATGAGGTGAACGAGCATTTAAAAAGCTTAATTGTTACCCGTTTTACCGATACTGTGGGCGAGGCCAATCTCCCCATAGAGCTGTATGCGGCGAATACGAGTGAGCTTTCGGAAACTTGTCAAGAAGTGATGCAGCCCGAATTCAATAGGGTAGGTATCGAATTGGAAAAATTCTATATCGAGAACGTATCGATGCCCGAAGAGCTCAAAAAAGAAATTTTCGAATATAGTAGATTAGACAAATTAGATATGGCCAAACTCGCGCAGTTCAAAGCAGCCAAAGCAATGGAAGCCGCAGCCAAGAACGAAGGGGGTACCGCGGGTGCCGGTATGGGTATGGGTATGGGCTTTGTATTGGCACAACAAATGGGCAATATGATGAACCCGCAAAACGCGCAGCAGGTTTTCGGCGGTCAACCACAACAAGCGACAGTTCCACCACCAATATCTATACAAGTTTTGTACCATTATGCCTTAAACGGCCAACAAAGCGGGCCGGTTTCGTTCGACAAACTAAAAGAACTCTTTGCCAATCGTACTATTAATAGGGATTCTTTGGTCTGGAAACAAGGAATGGCAAATTGGGTAGCCCTAAAGGAGGTTGATGAACTAAAATCATTTCTTGGCGGGAATATACCACCGCCGTTGCCAACCAAATAAAATCTAAAAGTAGTATAGCCACCTCCCCTCAGATGAGGGGAGGTGGCTTCCATTCCCCGAAAGGCGGATAGGAAGACGGAGGTATTGAAAACCTAAGCCTTAGAATTATACCCTGACCCTCGCATTGAAAACCTGGTGTGATATGACTATTTACATTAAAAGATTCCCGTCTTCGCGGGAATGATAAATATGGAAGTTTCTCAAAAATCTGAACATAAAAAAGCCTGTGCCAATTGTGGTGCAGAACTGAAATTCAAACCTGGTTCGCATCAATTGACATGTGCATATTGTGGTTATGAAGAATTCATAGAGCAGGCCAAAAGTAGTTTTGAAGAACTTGAACTACAGCATTACCTCATGGCGGTCGGTGAAAATGCATATACCGAAACTATCGATCTTTTACATTGCAAAAATTGTGGCGCCAATCAACATGTAGAGGAAAATTATAAGTCTTTGAACTGTGTCTATTGCAGTGAGCCGTTGATCAAAGAAGATGTTGAAAAAGAAGGTTGGATCCTGCCTGGTGCCCTAATTCCATTTCAACTCGATGCGGCCAAAGCAAAATCAATTTTTAAAAATTGGGTCAACGGCATTTGGTTTGCGCCAACTAACTTAAAACGCGCCGCACTGGACCCTGAGGGCCTTCACGGGCTTTATCTACCCTATTGGACTTTCGACACCAATCTACATGCCCAATATCAGGGTAAACGTGGCGATTATTACTACGAAACACGGCGAGTGCGAACTAAAAACGGTACGCAGAGCCGACAAGTTCGCAAGACTCGCTGGTCTTCTGTCTCTGGCTCTGTGAAGGGTTTTGTAGATGACATCTTGATCAACGCTTCTCAAAAAAAACGGAGAGACATTCCCCAGAAAATAGCTTTCTGGGAAATTAAAGCTTTGGTGCCATTCAATTCAAAGTACCTTTCAGGTTTTGTTACTGAAAAGTATACGGTTTCCCTTAAAGAAGGCCATCATTGGTCGTTTCAAGAGGCTAAAGAAATGGCCAACAATTGGATCCGTCGTGACATAGGGGGTGATGCGCAGCGAATTTTACAGAGCGATATCAAACTTTCCGATGAGACGTTCAAACATATTTTACTTCCGGTATATATCAGTTCGTATCGCTATGGCGGAAAGGAATACCACTTCTATATCAATGGGCAGACGGGTGAATTAAGTGGTACTCGACCCTATTCGTTTTGGAAAATCTTCTTTTTGGTACTTTTTATCATTGTAGTCATTGCCATAATTGCGATTTTTGTACAATGAGAACATTGGTTATTGGTGATATACATTCGGGTTTAAAGGCGTTACAACAGATTCTAAAGAAAGCAACCGTTACACCAGAAGATAAACTTATTTTTTTAGGTGATTATGTTGACGGTTGGAGCCAGGCCGTTGAAACCGTCGATTTTCTGATTCAGCTTAGAAAGACGCACAACTGTGTATTTATTCGAGGTAATCACGATGAACTGTGTTTAGAATGGCTTCGAGACGGTAAAGACAATCCCCTTTGGTTACAACATGGTGGCGGGGCTACTTTGGCTTCTTATGAAAAGGCGGACAAGGCGACCAAAAATGCCCATATTCGTTTTTACCAAAGTTTACACAACCATCATCTTGATCATGATAACCGTTTATTTTTGCATGCTGGCTTTACGAACTTAAAAGGTATCGAGTACGAATATTTTACACAGACTTTCTATTGGGATCGGACGCTTTGGGAGTTGGCCCGTTCGTTAAACCCCTGTTTGGAAAAGAACGATTCTTCTTATCCGAAACGTTTGACACATTACAAAGAAATTTTCATAGGTCATACGCCAATTTCAAAAAAGGGCCTTTCCGATCCGAAGCGAGCGGCCAATGTTTGGAACATAGATACCGGCGCGGCTTTTAAGGGCCCATTATCAATTCTTGATGTAGCGACAAAAGAGTTCTGGCAGAGCGATCCAGTTCATAGGTTATACCTGAATGAGCAAGGAAGAAATTGAAAAATAGCTATCCAAATTTTACTTTTTCACTATTTAATTAACGAACTTTACAAAAAATAACATGGCTTGTGCAGGCTAAAACAGGCTTAACATAAAACTAGATTATGCCCGAAAAAAATATACGATTAGAGGTGATGCAGGCGATAGAGCCACAGGTGGAAGGGTTTATGGATTCTTTCCTTATCCCCGCTGAAGATATCTGGCAGCCTAGCGATTTCTTGCCCGATTCCGAAAATGATGGCTTTTTGGAAGCCGTTCGTGAACTACGTGGCGAATCGAAAGAACTGGGCTATGATTTTTGGGTAACTATGGTAGCCGATACGATTACCGAAGAGGCGTTGCCGACCTACGAATCTTGGTTGATGGATGTTGTTGGTATTGATCAGCACGGCGATCATAAGACCAATGGTTGGGCAAAATGGGTTCGAGCATGGACTGGTGAAGAAAACCGTCATGGTGATGTATTAAATAAATATTTGTACCTATCGGGAAGGGTAAATATGCGTGAAGTTGAGATAACGACCCAACATTTAATATCTGACGGATTCGATATCGGAACCGACCAAGATCCGTATAAAAATTTCGTCTATACTTCTTTTCAAGAATTGGCAACTAACATTTCTCATAAGAGAGTTGGGCAAATGGCCAAGAAAAAGGGTAATGTTTTGTTAGGTAAGATGTGTACTATAATTGCAGGTGACGAAATGCGGCACCATTTGGCGTATCGAGAGTTTGTAAAGACCATTTTTGGGGAAGATCCATCGGGCATGATGTTGGCCTTTGCCGATATGATGAAAAAGAAAATTGTAATGCCTGCCCATTTTTTGAGAGAATCTGGCGGTGTAATCGGAACGGCATTTGAAAATTTTTCGAACTGTGCACAGCGCCTAGGGGTATATACCGCCCATGATTACGTGGATATTCTTAGTAAATTAAACGCTTATTGGGAATTGGACAAGATTAGAAGCCTTAGCGATGAAGCGGAAAAAGCGCGTGACTATCTCGTCAAACTCCCCGCAAGATTGGAACGCATTTCGGAGCGCATGAAATTTCCAGAAGATCAATATCGTTTTAAATGGGTGGAAGCCAATGGTATGGTGTAAACGAGATTCGTTGACATGTTATAGCGACATGCATACCTTGTAAAACAAAAAATCCGGTTCATTTTGAACCGGATTTTTTGTTTAAGTAGGTTATTTTTCTATAAGATTTCGTAGGTTAAGTTCTGACCTGCCAGCCGACAGGCAGGTTTGGGAAACGTCACTTGTTTTTCGGTTAAGTTCAGTAATGATTTGGGGTCAACACTATCACTTAATTACAAGGTATAACTACTGTGGTTCGCCAAACCATTTAAATTATTGTTGTGAACTAGACCAAAAATGTTGTTAAAAACACGAACAGTTTCTTTTGTTCGACGAACTACATATTTACCAGCCTAAAAAAACTGTTTGAGTCATCTCATTATATAAAAAACCCTCCGAATTTGGAGGGTTTTTATCATACGTTCAACGTGGAATTATAACTTTCCGTAATCGTGTTCGTCTTGCCATTTGAAGAGTTCTGTCCATTTATTTTCGTAGCACATTTTAGCTTGCATTGGCCATGAGGCCGGGTCATGAACCTTGTAACGATCCCCCCCGCCATTTAACACTTCTTGACAGCCTGCTACCGAAGTTTCAGATAAGGCCTTCCAGGTTTTGACACCCATGGCACGGAACATTTCCTCGATTTTTGGGCCGATACCTTCAATTACTTTAAGGTCATCTTGTTTAATATTCTTGCCGAAGGCCGCTTTTGCAGCTGCTGCATCGAACGGAATCAGCACCGGCCCAGCCGCCCTTGCTCTCAAAGAAGAAGAAACATCAGATACTGGCTCGGCTGTTAGTCTCTTGTTACAGGCATCAAGATCGGCCAGTAGTTTGGTGTTCTTGTCTTGATATAGTTTGAGGTCTGCCGAATGGTCTACTGCCTTATTGCTGCTTTTTCCTATTAAATAGCCAAGATAGCCACAGATTCCACCAATCAGGATGGGAATCAAGATGCACCAAATATTCATAGTATCAAAATCCATATTTTTAAGTTTATGTAGTTAATTGTTTATTTAATCGAAATTACTGTTCTTGGCCCGGCCTTCTTCGGTATCGTTGCTGGCAATCGGGTCTTTCTGTCCTTTAGATTCGGTTTTAATCCGGTCTTCGGAGATACCGTTTTTTATTAGGTAAGCCTACGCAAAATCCGCTCTTTCTTGCCGAGTCCTCTATTCGTACTTCGTTTTCCTTGGCTATCTGCATAACCTACGATTTCACTTTTGGCCTTAGGAACTTTATCGAGATACCTTACGATATCGGCAAATTTTTGTCTTTGTTCAACTGAAGGATTGATGGAAGCTTCCGCCGTATCAAAATAAAGTACCAAAGGATCGGCTTCTATTTTTTCATAAAGTGACTTGATTTCATCTTCTGCATTGGCCGCCACTTCAGCTACTCTATAAGCCACAGGGCCCATATAGATATTTTTTTTTGGAACCATATCGCTCATTAATTTACCCATAGTATTCATTTGTGAAGACGGAATGTTTTGCGAAACGAAATAATTCTTGACTGTATTGGCCCGTGCCGAACCTAGATTAGGAAAGGCCGAGTTATTGGTTTCATCGCTCGTATAATACCCAGTTATGTTGATAACCCTATAAGTGTTCTCCGCCAAGAAGTTTTTAAGACCGGGAACGATACGGTCCCGAACTTTTTGGGATAGGGGCTCTAAATAGTCGAAAGACGACATATTGAAGTTAAAATTGTCGTTGACATTGTACGTAAAATCGCCATCGCTGAACGCAAAAGGATAAGACGTAGGTTTTGCCGCTACTGGTGCCACCACCTCCTTTTCAACGGGCTCTTCTTTTACGCTCGCACAACAACTGCTACAGTACGCAATGTAAAAGTAGGCGCCCGCTAAAATGGTAATGATAATACCGAGCAGGTTTGTTGTTGTTTTTGTCATAAGTGTTAATAATTTAAGTGTTTAGTACACAATGTATTAAAAAAAAATAGAACAAATGTTAAATATTTGGGATTAAATCCTAAGGATCAAGGAGGTAAATATTACAAAATTGTACCTTAAAAGTATTAGATGAATAATTTTGCGAATTGTTTGTAGAAAGAGTATTGAATATGGAATTAGCGTTTTTGATGTTGGATACCCGTTTTGAACAGATACGCATCCCTCTTGAAAAATTGTTGGTATTTTGTCGTTTTTTAAGATAAATTTTCGCGGTAGTTTGGTCTTTCTTAAACATTTCAAAACAGATACTTATCTCTTAGGTTTAGTTCCCCGGCTTTACCATTGGCTTAGTCACCTGATAATTAAGATTTGTAATTAGCAAAGAAGCAAGAACTATGAGCCACGACAAAGGCGTCTTGTTTCTAAACTCTCATACCCAATCGTCTTATCTGAAGGTTTACTAACTAATGACCGGGCTCTGCAAGTGCCTAGAGCCCCTTTATTAGTCTTTTTTCTTTCCTCTTTGTTCTTTTTAGATGTTAACCTTGTAATTCTTGTGGCACTAACGATAGGGGGTTTGATGTAAATGATTACAAGCGACATAAGAATGTAGTTCTTATTTCGCCGATTATACAGAAAACAAGCAGATTCATAAATGTAAAAGGTACAACCATACATAACCACTTTTTATCTCGAATAGAAGAACGTATTTTTATTATGAAAATAAATGGAGAATTAAAATAAAAACCAAGATGATACAATTTTTAACTTTTTGCTTTATGGTCATGGTTCTTGGAACCCAAGCTTTGCTTCGAGGCAGTTGGAGAGTCCGCCAGACCGAGCCAATCAATGGTAACGATAAGTAAAAACAATAAAATATAACTGTGGTCCTTGTACCTCAGCTAAAGATAGTTGTTTGAGTTAGTTTAGTGTTTAAAGACCCGCTGTATTTTTTGCTTGTCTATTCGGGGGAAGGGCAGGTAACGAAAAGACAGCGGGTTTTTTGCGACCTAATGTTAACCTTTTTAACCAATATGACATTAATAGTAAAGAGTACCCTTTGACGATAAGTATACACATAAGCCAACCGATAGCTTTTTGGCATCCGGAACTAAAAAAACGATTGGAACGAATTGGCAGTAAAAACCCCCTGATTGTTTGAGCCAGTCACGCCAACGGTGTGATGAAGGAGCTAAGGGATCAGGAGGTTTTTACCATTTAAAGTTCAAATTTTATACCTTAGGCGTTTGCAGCCGTCGAACGACCAAAGGAGTGAGAGGATTGCACCCTTACAAGTCGAATTTAATGCCTTGGGCCAAAGGTAATTCGGTTGTATAATTAATCGTATTGGTTTGACGGCGCATGTAAACCTTCCAAGCATCGGAGCCACTTTCGCGACCACCGCCCGTTTCTTTTTCACCTCCGAAAGCTCCCCCGATTTCGGCCCCTGATGTTCCAATGTTCACATTGGCGATACCGCAATCACTTCCGCCGACCGATAAAAAACGTTCAGCTTCGCGAAGGTTATTTGTCATTATGGCTGAGGAAAGCCCTTGGACTACCCCATTCTGTATTTCAATGGCATTTTCGAGGTTGCCAGAATATTTTAATAGGTAAAGCACAGGTGCGAAGGTTTCGTGTTGTACAATTTCAAAACTAGGTTTTGCTTCTGCAATGGCAGGTTTTACATAACAACCGCTTTGATAACCTACACCTTCAAGAACACCACCTTCGATAATAATTTGCCCACCCTCTTGAACTACTTTTTTGAGGGCCTTTTGGTACATTGCGACGGCATCGGTATCGATGAGGGGACCAACATGATTATTCTCGTCCAACGGATTTCCGATTCGCAGTTGCTTATAGGCATCCACAACTGCATTTTTAACTTTATCATAGATAGAATCATGAACAATCAATCTCCTCGTCGAGGTACATCGTTGCCCTGCCGTACCTACGGCACCGAATACAGCACCGATTACGGTCATCTTAATATCTGCATCTGGGGTTACGATAATGGCATTGTTGCCACCAAGTTCTAAAAGGGATTTTCCCAAACGAGCAGCTACCGCCTGTGCAACGATTTTGCCCATACGGATGGAACCTGTAGCGGATACCAGAGGTATACGGCTATCGTTCGTCATCATTTCCCCAACCTTATAATCTCCATTGATCAAACAGGAAATTCCTTCGGGCAAATCATTTGCCTTAAAGACTTGGGCAGCGATATTTTGACAGGCTATACCGCATAATGGTGTTTTTTCGGAGGGCTTCCAAACACAGACATCACCACAGATCCAGGCTAAGGCAGTATTCCATGCCCAAACGGCAACGGGAAAGTTAAAGGCCGAAATAACACCAACGACCCCCAACGGATGGTATTGTTCGTACATACGGTGTCCAGGTCTTTCTGAATGCATTGTAAGACCGTGTAGTTGTCTGGAAAGTCCGACCGCAAAATCGCAGATGTCTATCATTTCTTGCACCTCGCCAAGGCCTTCCTGATAACTCTTGCCCATTTCGTAGGAGACCAGCTTCCCTAAGGGTTCTTTTAGTTCACGTAGTTTATCCCCGAACTGTCGAACGATTTCTCCTCGTTGGGGAGCAGGCTTTTTTCGCCAAGTCTTGAAAGCTTTGGTGGAGGCGGTCATTACCTTTTCATAATCTGCTTTCGATGTGGTTTTTACCTTGGCAATCAATTCGCCGTCTACAGGTGAATAGGATTCGATGATATCCCCAGAACCAAAAGTATCTGATCCAGTTGAAGTTCCATCGTTAATATCTTGAACACCCAATGCTTTTAAGGCTTTATCAATACCGAATTCCGTAGCGAGTTTTGACATTTTATAACTTTTTGAATAGATAATGTTAGATTTTTGGCAAATATACGTTTTCCTAAAGCAAATAAATGAGATTGAACAAAGACAATTTTTTTGAGATTAACTGTACTTTACCCGAAAGGGTTAAATAAAACAATCAGTATTGCCAGCAGTGAGGGAAGGGCCTGTATAAAGAATATTTTTCGCTCTACCGTGAGCGCACCATAGATTCCGGCTACGGCCACACATCCCAAAAAGAAAAGGGAAACATTGCTTTTCCATACGGGATCTTCGATAAAGAATGTCCAAATAAGCCCAGCGGCTAAAAAACCATTGTATAAGCCTTGATTCGCTGCCATGGGTTTGGTAGGCTCAAAAAGTTCTGGGGGAAAGTTTTTAAAGATTTTCCGCCCTTTTGTAGTCCACGCGAACATTTCAAACCAAAGAAAATATAAGTGTAGAATAGCTATTAACCCGATGAGTACATTTTGAACCATTTCTAAAAATACCAATAATTTCTATTGTTTTATGAAATTGCAATACAATTTCGGCAAATGAATACCTCAAATTTAGTGCTATTCCTTGTTTTCAAAAATGAGATTGAACTGTGTTCCATACTTGTTAGATTCGTAGGTCAGTTTTGCCGAAATCTGTCTACATAAGGCTCTAATAATTTCAAACCCGATACCTTCTGCGTTTTCGATATCAAAATCGTCAGACAGCCCTTTTCCATTGTCAAGAACCGTTAAAGAGACTTCATCGGCACTTAGTCTTTCGACATTGATAAGCAGTTCGTTGTATTTCGTAGTGTCGGGATAGGCATGTTTTACGGCATTGGTTGCCAATTCTGAAATAATAAGTGCAAGGGGTACGGCGCGATCTAAATCTATGGATATATCTGGACAGTCGATTTTATAACTGAAGGATGAGGATATTTTTTTTTCATATTCCATCAAATCATTTAAATACTCGCTTAGGTTGACTGCCTTGGAATCTTTGTCTTGATAAATTTTTTGATGGGTCAGTGCTATGGCTGAAATTCGTGCCTGACTATCTTCTAGGGCCATGATGGCCTCTTTGCTTCTTAACTTTCGTTTTTGCATATTCATCAGACTAGAGGTTATCTGAAGATTGTTTTTCACCCTATGATGTATTTCGCGCAACAGGTTTTCCTTCAAATCGTTCGATGCCTCCAATTCTGCTGTCCGCAGGAGTACTCGTGCCTCTAAACGTTCATTATAGCCATCTCTTTTTTTGACGACATAGGCCAATAGAAGTGAGGTCAACAAACCCAACAAAAGCACGAGATAAGACTCGAATACATGAGGAAAGGATTGGTATTCCGGTTTAGGAATAAAATGGACATTCCAAAAACGATCGGCCGATTTCAAGCGCTTGATAATAATTTTCTTATCGAAACTTTCAGTTTTCTCTTTCCCGAAACTCGAGAATAATAAGGGGTTAGCAGCCGTGTCATCATAAATACTGACATCAAGCACTTTGAGTTCCGCTTGCAAGGTTTTACCGATAAACTCATCCATTCGGTAAACACTTGAAACTAGGCCCTTCACCTCTTTTGAGGCAGTGTCAATAACAGATTTGATTGCCAAAATACCCGGAACCCCATTGTCATGTAAAACGAGGCGAACCGGCCCGGTCAGTGCAATTTCATGTGTTTTAATGGTGTTTTCAATAGCCGACCTTCTAGTGCTATCGGAATAGAGATCAAAACCAACAGCTTTTTGTAGGGGCTCTAGCGGGTTTAATAATTTTATGGGAAAATGTAAAGCTCTTGGTTTGGAAACAATGAGGTTATTCGAGGAATCTGCTTCCGTAATTACTGGCAAAGTAATACTCGTTATCCGCTCTGATTCCTCTATTTTTGAAGACCAAGTCAAGGCCATGATACCACTAAGTTTTTGAAGAAAAGGATTTGTGAAGCGCTCGAAACTTTTTTGTGATACCTGTGCGTTATTTTCAAAAAAGAACCCCAAAGATTCAACCACTAGATTTAATTTGTTCAGTTCATCTTCAAGCTTCAGTTCTGATTTGGCAACGGCATTGTCAATTGCCGTCTTGTTTCTAACTAGATATCTATTGTTGATCGAAAAGAAGATGAATAGGGAGATGGCGGTCCCAATAAGTACGATGGCCGAGTATTTGAAAATTTGGGACTTTGTCATAAACCCGTAATTTAGATAATTGCCAAAATATGTAGCTTAATTATTTTTCTTAACAAAAAAGCTAAAATTTTTTAGTCGTCTGCTGTGAAACGCTCGTCTACGGGCATAACCGTGCCACAATTATCACAAGTACGCAGTTCTTCAGCGCCATAGAAGTATTTAAAGTGCCCTAAAAAATCTTTTTCAATGTCGTTCAGTGTAAAATAAGCTTCGTAGAGTTTATGGTTACAGTTGTCACAGAACCAGAGCAATCCGTCGTCGACATTCATATCGGCACGCTTACGTTCGACAACTAGACCAATGCTTCCGTCGTGGCGAACTGGTGAGTGTGGAATTTTTGCAGGATGCAAATACATATCGCCAGGTCCGAGTTTAAAGGTTTTTTTGCGTCCATCCTCTTGAATATGTACTTCGATGCTACCTTCCAGCTGATAGAAAAGTTCTTCGGTTTCGTTATAATGATAATCTTTTCGGGCGTTCGGGCCCGCCACGACCATTACGATATAGTCGCCCGCATCGGTATAGAGGTTTTTATTACCGACGGGAGGTTTTAATGTGTCGCGGTTTTCGGCAATCCATTGGGTGAGATTGAAAGGAGGGTTAATGGGCATGTCCTTAATTATTTGGCGTTTGTAGTCTGGTGTTTTTAGTTTTGAAACCTCAGAAACTAAACTACAAACCGTTCATCCCAAATTTATAAAAAAGAAACCGATACCATGGTCGGAAAAAGAAAGAAACAAGAAGGGAACGAAGCTCGCTTACCGAAAGAAAATCTGTGTGAAGTAAAGATTGCCGTCAGTATCTTTTTTAGCACTTACCGCCGTATGTGTAAACTCACCCTCCATCGTTTTTTTATGGCTTGAGCTGTTTAACCATCCTTCAAAGGCTTCTGATGCGGTTACATAATCTTTGGCAACGTTTTCTGCGACGAATTCGGCGTCTACTTGAGAAGAAATGTCCGAGGCCCTTTTACTAAAATTATCGTGGTTGATTGTGCCTTTCGCTACCATATAGTCGTTATGGGCATTAGCATGGCTATAGGCTAAGGAACTGAACTCTAATGAATTTTGTCCTAAAGAAAGGCGGTGTTGGTTAACAACCTTCAATAGCTCGTTCTCAATTTTCGTGACATTTTCGGTTTCGATAATATCTGTTGTCTCGACAGACTCTTTACTACAAGAGGCCAAAGTACATACAAATAAAACGAGGGCAATATAATGCGTTCTCATTTTCATACAAAGTTCTATTTGTAAGTAGGTATGTTCTCGAAAAGCAGGTAAAAAGAATGGGGAATTCTTGTGTTCTCAAATATCGATAGGGGAATCATCGATGAGCGAATATCTAAAAATTAGACTGGCTCTATGGCAATTTATTGTTCTTTTCGATGAAATACACATAATTTTTTAAATCTTTGTCAGTCAAAACGTATGGATAGTTAAGACTTCGATTTCTCATTTACAAAGTAATAAAGAATCAATAGTTTTCGTTCTTCCTGTAACTAAGGGTTTTGGGGGCAGCCTTTTTCCGGGAAACTGCGACAGTTCTTATTTGGTCCTCTTCTACTTTTGTGTAAAACAATCACATATGAGGGCCAGTCCGCTTTATCGGTTTTTTTTGCTTTTTGTCTTGATCACAGGATGTATTTCCAAGAAGGAAAGCCCTGCAGAAGAGCTCGATAATCTTAATCGATTTCAAGAATACGTTACCCAAGTTTCGCACGGGATTATTTCTGCCCAAAGCGATGTGCGTGTTATTTTGAATGAACCCATCGCAGGGTGGAATAATGGCGATGAGATTGACCGGAGCCTTTTAAACGTTTCTCCTAGTGTAAAGGGAAAGATCGTCGCCCTAGACAATCGAACGATTGCCTTTATTCCTGAAAACGGCTTTAAACAAGACACTGAATACCAATTTGCTTTGGATTTAGAGGAAATCATAAAGGAACTTCCAGATGAACTAGAATCGCTAACCTTTAACGTAAAGACCCTAAAACAACAATTCAATATTTATACGGATGCGCTACAATCGTATTCTAAAGGAAGACAATACATGACTGGGCAGTTGCGGTTGTCCGATGTGTTTTCGTTGGAGCAGGCCCAACAGTTAATTTCCGCTACCCATAAGGGAAAACCTATCGATGTAAAATTCGAAAATGCGGTCAAAAAGGGCACCCAATTTTCTTTTAAGATCGATAGCATTCAACGTTATGAGGAAGATTCGAAGCTGGAAATTTCCTGGGACGGAAGCCAATTCGAAATCGAGAGCAAGGGCAGGAATACCTTTAAAATACCCGGAAAAAATAACTTTACAGTTTTAAATGCTACGGTGGAAATAGGAGAAAACGCTATGGTTTTCGTCAATTTTTCCGATCCTATCAAAAAAGGGCAGAACTTTAAGGGCCTGGTTGTCTTGGAAACCGACGATAATCCTAAATACACAATAGGTGGCAATACGTTGAAAGTTTATCCTTCAAAAGACATTGAGGGTACCGTAAACTTAGAAGTCTTCGAGGGTATTGAAAGCACCGATGGCTATAAATTAAATCAAAAATTTACGGAGCGTATTGCGTTCGAGCAATTAAAACCTCAGGTACGTCTGCTTTCCAATGGCACGATACTTCCATCTTCGAACAATTTGAAAATTAACTTTGAGGCGGTCAATTTGAAATCCGTCAAGGTTTCGGTATTCAAAATTTTCGAAAATAACATCCTACAGTTTCTTCAGGGCAATAACCTCAATGGCAATGGTAATCTACGTGCCGTGGCTAGACCCATTGCCCGAAAGAAAATCGTATTGCAAAGTAGCCTTTCCAACGCCAACGGAAAATGGTCGGCACATGCGCTCGACCTAAAAGCGTTGATTTCGCCCGAAGTAGGCGCCATTTATCGCATAGAACTTGATTTTGGTCCGCAAGACAGTTCCTATAAATGTGAAAGCACAAATTTTAATCCTGAGACGGAAGCCGAAGAAAACTTTGACGAGGAAGAAGAGAATAGTTCTTGGGAGGGTGTTGAGAACTACTATTACGAAGATTACTACGACGATTATAACTGGAACGAACGCGAGAACCCCTGCGATAAATCTTATTATTACAACAAAAAAGTTGGCATGAACGTTTTGGCTTCCGACATCGGGATAACGGTCAAAAAAGGCATGAACAAGAGCTATTTTATGGCCGTTACCGACATCTTGAACACCAAGCCGATTGCGGGCGCAAAGGTTACTTTCTATAACTTCCAGCAACAGCAAATGGGACAGATAGTAACGGATGCCGATGGTACTTCCATTTTTGATTCGGACAAACTAGCCTATTTTGCAGTCGCTGAGAGTAACGGGCAAAAGACCTACGTAAAACTGAACGACGGCAATGCGCTTTCGGTTAGTAAGTTCAAGGTTGACGGCGTACAATTGCAAAAGGGGCTCAAAGGCTTCATTTTCGCAGAGCGAGGTGTTTGGCGACCGGGGGATAACATCTTCCTCTCTTTTATGTTGAACGATAATGCCAACAAACTTCCCGAAAACCATCCAGTAAAACTGGAACTGTTCGACCCTTATAATAAAGTGGTTCACCGAGAGGTCAAAACCGATGGGCTCAACAATTTCTTTCAATTCAATTTAAAGACCGACAAAAACGCACCGACCGGAAATTGGTTGGCCAAAGTATCGGTCGGCGGGGCATCCTTTACAAAACCCCTTAAAATAGAGACCATCAAACCGAACCGTTTAAAAATAAAAACGGAGTTCGATGGTGATATTCTCAACGACGCGAAACCTATCAGTGGCGTTATGGAGGTAAAGTGGCTGCATGGGGCCATAGCCAAAAACCTCAAGGCCGATATCACGGCGAAATTCAACACGACTATTACGAAATTCGACAAATTTCCAGGTTATGTTTTTGACGACCCAACCCGAAGTTTTTCCGTGGAAGACCAAGTGGTCTTTGATGGAAAAGTCGATGGTGAAGGAAATGCCCGTTTTAGCATAAATCCGCAATTGAACAGTCAGGCACCTGGTATGTTGAATGCTGCATTTATAACGAAAGTCTACGAAAATGGTGGCGATTTCAGTACTGATGTATTCACAAAGCCGTATTCGCCGTACGATACCTATATTGGCCTCGTTGTACCGAAAGGTGATAAAACACGGGGCATGCTCTTGACCGATACACCACATACTTTTGAGCTGGTTACTATAGATGAAAAAGGGAATACCAAAGCTGCCAATAATCTCAAGGTTTCCATCCACAAAGTGAATTGGAGATGGTGGTGGGATACTTCTGCGGATAACCTTTCGAACTACAGCAGTGGCCAATACCATCAGAAAGTCTATGAGGAAATCATCAGTACGAATGCCGATGGAAAAGGAAGTTTTACGTTCGAACTGAAATATCCGGAATGGGGAAGGTACCTTGTACGTGTCGAAGACCTAAAGGGTGGTCATTCTACTGGAAAAGCCGTCTATGTCGATTGGCCGGGCTGGGCAGGTAAGTCCCGAAAAAGTGACCCTTCCGCTGCGACGATGTTGGTCTTTTCTACGGATAAGCAAACGTATAATGTAGGAGAGACGGCTTCGGTAACTTTCCCGAGTTCCGAAGGTGGGCGTGCATTGGTCACCGTCGAGAACGGCACCGAAGTTTTGGAAAGTCTTTGGGTGGAGACCGCGAAGGGCGAGACAAAATTCCAGTTGCCGATGACCGAATTGTACACGCCCAATGTATTCATTCATATTTCGTTGCTGCAACGCCATTCAAGTACGTTGAACGATAACCCGATCCGCCTTTACGGGTTGGTGCCTGTCTCGGTTGAAAATCCTGCAACCAAAATTAAACCTTTGATTGCTATGCCAAAGGTCTTACGGCCAGAAGAGATGATCATAGTGAAAGTGAGCGAAAAAAGTAAAAAGGCCATGACTTATAGCATCGCCATTGTCGATGAAGGGCTGCTGGACTTGACGCGATTCAAAACGCCCGACCCTTGGCGTGCTTTCTATGCCCATGAGGCACTCGGTGTTAAAACTTGGGATATTTTTGATGATGTGATCGGGGCCTTCGGTGGTAAAATCAATCAAGTGTTCGCTATCGGTGGTGATGGTATGTTGGCGGGCGCAAAAAATAAAAAAGCGAATCGTTTCGAACCGATGGTCTTGCATTTGGGGCCGTTCAGCCTGAAGGAGGGAGAGACGAAATCCCATAAAATAAAAATTCCGAAATACGTGGGTTCGGTACGTACGATGCTCGTCGCTGGAAACCCTGAAATGGAAGCCTATGGGATGGCTGAAAAAACAACACCTGTGCGCAAACCTTTAATGGTGCTAGCTTCGTTACCTAGAAAAATAACGCCTGGCGAAAGAGTGACCCTTCCGGTTACCGTTTTTGTCATGGAAAAGAAGGTCAAGAATGTAACCCTGAAGTTAAAAAAAGACCCCTCGTTCAAAATTCTGGGGGAGGCTACGAAATCACTTGTTTTCTCCCATCCCGATGAAAAAATGGCCTATTTCGAGCTGGAAGTTGCCGATTTTAAAGGGATAGGAAAAGTGGTCGTAGAAGCTGTCGGGAATGGGGAAACTGCTTCTTTTGAAATTCCCATCGATGTGGTCAATCCGAATCCGATGACTTCGGAAATGCAGGAAGTTGTTCTAGAACCGAATTCCATCCAAACTATCAATCTAAAAACCTTTGGTATCACAGGAAGCAATTCGGCACAAATCGAATTTTCGACCCTTCCGCCTATGAATTTCAATGGGCGTATGCAGTATTTGATCCGTTATCCGCATGGGTGCGTGGAGCAAACGACTTCGGCCGCTTTCCCACAATTGTATCTCTCCGATATTTTTGATTTGGATGGGAACAAGAAGAAAAGCACACAACAAAATTTGGATCGCGCCATCAAAATCTTGGGCAGCTATCAAAATGCTACAGGAGGCTTCTCGTATTGGCCTGGTCAAAACTATTCTAACGATTGGGGCACCACTTATGCGGGACACTTTTTGTTAGAGGCTGAGAAGAAAGGCTATGTGCTGCCGATTGGCTTTAAGTCGAGCTGGCTAAAATACCAGCAGAACACGGCGAAGCAGTGGCGTTCGGGTAACGATTATTCTGATTTAGCGCAATCCTATCGCCTGTACACGTTGGCTCTTTCCGGCAATGCCGATATAGCCAGTATGAATCGTTTACGCGAAACGAACGGACTTTCCGACGAAGCGAAATTCCGTTTGGGCGCTACTTATGCACTTATTGGTCAAGCCAATGTAGCTGATGAAATCATAAGTAAAGCCCGATTAGATTTTGATAGATCCAAATACAATTATTACACTTACGGCTCGCCCGACCGTAACCGCGCTATGGCTCTTGAAACTTATGTTTTGTTGAAAGCCAAGGCCAAAGCACAAGATTTGGCCAAAACTATCGCTGGCCGGCTTTCTGAGCGCAGGTGGATGAGTACCCAAAGTACTTCCTATAGTCTTTTGGCAATGGCCAAATTTGCCGCAATGGTCGGAGGAAAGGGCATCAAGGCCACTGTGACGGTCAATGGAAAATCTGAAAACGTCAATACTAGCAAAGCCTTGGCGAACCGCAAAATCAATATCAAAAAAGCAAGCAACAGTATCGAATTGAAAAACAGTGAGGCCAACACCTTATTCGTAAGCATTGTCAATAGTGGTATTTTACCAGTTGGAGAAGAGAAAGTTTTGCAGAAAAGCCTATCGGCTCAAATGGTCTTTAAAGGGCGTAACGGTTCGGTTTTAGAGGTAAGCCGAATTTCGCAGGGTACCGATTTTGTGGCCGAAGTAACTTTAACGAATACAACAAGCAAAGCTATTAATGATATGGCACTAACGGAAATTTTCCCCAGCGGCTGGGAAATCGTCAACACGCGTTTTACTGATTTTGGGGAGTTCGCCGACAACCAAGTGACCTATACCGACATTCGTGATGACCGTAGTAACTTCTATTTTGATATGGAACCGAACGAGACGAAAAGGTTCAGAGTGTTGTTGAACGCGAGTTATTTAGGGCGGTATTACTTGCCCGGTATCCAAGCCGAAGCGATGTACGATAATGATCATGTGGTCAGGACCGAGGGAAGATGGGTTGAGGTAGTGCAATGATGAAGTTCAAGAATAAGCACAAGTGTCAAGCCTGCCCGCCGGTAGAGGGTTCAAAAAGTTTTGAGTTATGTGTTATGACCAAAAGTTTGTTTCAAGGATTCCTCCCTTGAGGGGGGCTTTGGGGGGTGTTTCCGTGGTCAAGAAAGTTGATGAATTAATATTGTTGAGAGCGTGTCGATTGCATTAATGTTGTTGTGCTTATTGTAAAGAAACACACCAGTTGTAAAATGGCGGTAATTGAATTTGAAAAGCTTTTCTTGATAAAGAAATTGATCGGTCGAGTTAGATTTCAAAGCTTTTAAGAAAACGAGCGTTCCAACCTTCTGATTTTATAGTTAACCGGTAAATCCCGTTTTTGCATGGCTACCATCACAATAGGGCTTGTTGTTCGAAGCACCACATCGACAGAAAGCGGTGGCACGACTTTTCTTTTCAATGCTTCCGTCAACTTTCTTTATCTCGAGATTCCCCATAATAAGCAATGGCCCACTTTCCGTAACTTCTATCTTGGTTCCAGATGCTAAGTTGTCGAGATCGGGAGCAACTGTGCTTTTGAGGGATAACGCTCCGGAAGGACATGTGGCAACTTGGGCTTTCAATGCTTCGGTGGTTGCGTTTTCTGTTTTGATCCAGGGTTTTTCTTCCGGACGATATACTTCTGGCAGTAATCGGACGCACTCGGCCGAGTGGATGCATTTGGCCGGTTTCCAAAGGATAGTTATTTCTCCGTTGCTATATTCTTTTACTTTTTCCATAGGCTAGTATCAATCGTTCTAAAACTTTTATCACTTATAAATTTAAGGTATTTGGTTGGTTTTTGATTTCTTTTATTGATTTTCAATAGCAACCACTGTCACGAATATTTCAATACTTTTGACTATATGGAGAAAATAAGTGACGATTTTATAAGAAACAACACCGATTTTCCGGAATTGATAACGGCCCTAAAAGGGGGTTTTGCGTCCCAAGAAATTTGCGTTCCCCAGCGCCACCACCACGATTTCCCGAACCCCGAAACAGGTGCGGATTCTACTTTGCTTTTAATGCCCGCATGGCATCCCGGTAAAGAGGCGGGGGTAAAGATTGCAACGGTCAGTCCTAAAAATAGTCGATTCGACTTACCTTCTATTCAAGCGATCTATATTTTGATGGATGCCGTAAAAGGAACTGTAAAAGCAACCTTGCAGGCCAAAAGTCTTACGGCGAAACGTACGGCCGCAGCTTCCGCATTGGCTTCATCCTATTTGTCAAAAGAAAATGCAAACTCTTTATTGATGATAGGCACGGGAGCACTTGCTATAAACCTGATTCGGGCACATGCAAGCGTTCGGACTATTGAAAAGGTATATGTTTGGGGGCGGAATATCGAAAAAGCAAAGGCTATCTGCGATGAACTTCAGGATGAAAGTTTCCATTGTCAAGTGGTCATCACCATCGAAGAAAAAATTACCGAGGTCGATATAGTTTCTTGTGCAACGCTCTCAGCGACTCCCTTAGTTTTCGGAAAACAGTTGAAGAAAGGGCAACATATCGATTTGGTCGGTGCCTATAAAAAAGATATGCGCGAAGCAGATGACGAGACGATTAAAAAAGCTTCTGTTTTTGTGGATACTTTTGATGGACTCCACGAAAGCGGTGATATTACTATTCCATTGGAAAAGGGCATATTAAAAGAGTCCGGTATCAAAGGTGATCTGTTCTCACTTTGTTCCGGAAAAACTATAGGTAGAACCCACGAAAAGGAAATAACTTTGTTCAAATCGGTCGGGCACGCGCTTGAAGATTTGGTAGCTGCATCCTATTATTATAACAAATTCACGAATGCGTAGTACCTATCAAAACATACAGGGAAAAACGGATTTCAATCCTCCAGAGGATTGGTTACAGATCAAGACCATTGATATGCATACGGGTGGCGAACCCTTGCGGGTCATCGTTGCTGGATTCCCTGAATTAAAAGGGAATTCCGTTTTGGACTATCGTCGATACTGCAATAAAAACTACGACCATTTGCGTACTGCGCTGATGTTCGAGCCTAGAGGCCATGCAGATATGTACGGCTGCATTTTAGTGCCTCCCAATAACGATGAAGGTGATTTCGGAATTCTTTTTCTGCACAATGAGGGATACAGCACGATGTGCGGACATGCCATTATTGCCATTTCTACTTTGGCCGTTCAAATGGACTGGATCGAAGTCATAGAAGGCGATAATATTTTGAAAATTGATGCCCCCTGCGGGCGGATAACCGCGTTTGTCCATGTGCTGCGAGGAAAGGTAAAAGGCGTACGGTTTCATTGCGTACCCAGTTTTGTGGTCGGTCTAGATAGAAAGGTCGAAGTCGAAGGCTTAGGAAGCGTTGTTTACGATTTGGCCTATGGAGGTGGTTTTTACGCCTATGTCGATATGGCAAAGAACAAGTTTGATTTTGACTTGACTACAAACTCGTACCGCACCTTGATTTCCAAAGGAATGGATATTAAGAGAGCAGTAATGAAGCGGGATGAAGAAATCGTTCATCCTTTCGAAGATGATCTTAGTTTTTTATATGGAACGATTTTTATTGGAGATTCCAATATGCCTGGAATCAATAGTAAAAACGTGTGTATTTTTGCTGAGGGAGAGGTGGATCGTTGCCCGACCGGATCAGGGGTTTCCGGCAGAATGGCGATTCATATGGCACGTAAGGAAATTGATTTCGGTGAAACGATGTCGATCGAAAGTATAACAGGCTCAGTTTTTAAAGGTTCCGTGATTTCCGAAGAAGATTATGGGCCGTTTAAGGCAATCATCCCCCAAGTGGAAGGCACCGCGAACATCACTGGTATGCATACCTTTTATATCGCCCCCGACGACCCAATGAAATACGGATTTATTTTGCGATGAGCCAGTCTAGATCTAAGCTCTTAAATCACTAGCTTCTTTCGGCTTGGACATAGTTTCTTCCTTTTCTTTAAGGACTGTACTGAAGACAAACGCCCCGATTTCTTTAATAGGTTCATAGAGTACCGAACTTTCCATCGTTTCATTTTTGACCATACCTGCCGAATCGTTCACTCGTTCAAAAAACACCAAAAGCGCCCCCAGTATAATGGATACTTTGACCACTCCGAAGATACCCCCAGCTATTTTATTGAGCAGCCCCAACATGGCGAAATTAGCGATCTTGGTCAGGAGTTTTCCAGCAATATGAACGATAAACACGATAGCGATAAAAGTGAGGACAAAGGCAGCTATGTTAATATAGCGTTCGTCCCATTCCATATTTTGTGAGAGATAATCTCCAGCATAATATGAAAAGTTGATTGCTCCGTAAATACCAGCAATTAGGGCGATAATCGAAGCTATTTCCACCAAAAGTCCGTTTTTAAGGCCTTTCCAAAGTCCCCAAACAAGTAATAATCCCAAAATGATATCTAAGAAGCTCATAACAGATGTCTTGCCACAAAAGTAGTATTTTGATTTGTACCTTTGACGATTAGTAAAAGCTTCTCCGCTAGATAAGGGTAAATAAAAAATAAAATGTCAAGAGACCTACAATTAAAAGAACATTGGGTAGCGCTGGTAGAGAAACTCTCCTCCCAATTTGCCGATGGTGACCGATTGGAAATCGATGCCATCATTTATTTGGTCGGTGTTCAAGAGCTGGGCCAATACCATAGAAAATATAAGAAAGACGATAAGCTTGATTTAATGCATATCGCCATTTGTCGTTTGTTGGAGCCGTACGGTTATTACGAGTTCGATTTTTTCGATGAAGAAGGATGGCCGCACTATACCGTCAAAGAAGAATTGCCACCTTTAAAAGCAGGGGAACAATCGGTATTGATGAAAGAGGCTATTGTGGGATATTTTTTGGAGAAAGAGTATATCATGTAACGTTATTCCAAGCGTAGCGCGGGAATCTTTAGCATGACATCGCGAAAGTTTAAAGGGATTGCCACGGCCTGAAAAAGGGCTCGCAATGAAAAAAAAATGATAATCAAACCGCCCTATTACGCTGTAATCTTCACCTCGACACGGACCGAGGGCAACAACGGTTATGTCGAGATGGCAAGGCAAATGGAAAATTTAGCCAAACAACAGCTCGGCTATTTGGGTATAGAAAGCGCCCAAGAAGAAATTGGAATAACGGTCAGCTATTGGAAGAGTTTGGAAGCTATCGCCAATTGGAAAGTAAACACCGACCACCTTTTCGCCCAACAAAAGGGCATCAAAGATTGGTATAAATGGTATAAAGTTCGAATTTGTTTGGTGGAAAGGGAGTATGATTTTGCGAAGTAATATTTTCAATGGAAAATAATCAAAACATCCCAGTCTTTTTATCGTTTAAAAATGTAGGAAGTTGTGAGTTTTGAATCTAATACAAAGAATTTTTGGAAAACGTAAACCATCCCCCTCCAGAGGAGGGACAAGGGGAAGACTTTCTAAAAAGCTAATCCTATTAGCAGCCCTTTTTATAGTCTACTACTTCTGCTTACCAAAAAACCTATTTGATGAACCTACCGCAACCGTCGTAGAAAGTAAAGAAGGCACTTTACTCGGAGCAATGATCGCCGGTGACGGGCAATGGCGATTTCCTAAGGTAGATAGCGTACCGAATAAATTCAAAACCTGTCTTTTACAGTTCGAGGATGCATATTTTCTGCAACATCCCGGATTCAATCCGATTTCGATGTTGAAGGCCTTTGGGGCGAATATTTCTGCAGGTAAAACGATTCGAGGTGGGAGCACTATAACACAACAGGTCATACGGCTATCCAGAAATGGAAAAAAACGTTCCTACTTCGAAAAGTTCATTGAACTTATAATGGCCACGCGGCTTGAAGTACGGGATTCTAAAGAAGACATTCTGGAATTATATGCTAGCCATGCGCCCTTTGGTGGAAATGTCGTTGGATTGGATGTCGCTGCTTGGCGGTATTTTGGCCTACAAGCACATCAGCTTTCTTGGGCTGAATCGGCAACGTTGGCAGTACTTCCAAATGCACCAAGTCTGATTTATCCGGGCAAGAATCAGGAAAAATTGTTGGCCAAGCGCAATTGCCTTCTCAAAAAACTGTTCGGGGAAGAAATTATAGATAGCACGACTTACAAGCTTTCCTTGTTGGAAGAATTGCCTCAGAAGCCATATCCCTTGCCGAAAATTGCACCCCATTTAGTACAGTTCATGGCAAAAAAGAATAAGGGAAAACGTTTCAAGACCACTTTGGACGAAAACCTGCAACGTAATGTAAATTCTATCGTACAAAAGCATTATCAAAACCTGAAACAGAACCAAGTACATAATGCTGCCGCAATCGTATTAGATGTCAAAACGCGAGAAGTGCTTGCGTATGTTGGCAACACCCAGACCACGGTAGCGCATCAAAAAGATGTCGATATGGTACAGGCGAACCGAAGTACAGGAAGCGTCATCAAACCGTTGCTTTATGCGGCCATGTTAGATGCAGGTGAACTGCTGCCCGATATGCTAGTTCCTGACGTGCCAACGCAAATTTCGGGCTATACCCCAGAAAATTTTAATGAGGACTATAGTGGTGCTGTGGAGGCTAAAAAAGCGTTGGCCCGTTCGCTGAACATTCCCGCTGTTCGGCTGTTACAACAGTATGGATTGGAAAAATTCAGAGATCAACTCGATAATTTTCAACTTGGGGGAATCAACAAATCCGCTGACCATTACGGACTCACACTAATCTTGGGCGGTGCCGAAAGCAATCTTTGGGATTTATGTAAAACCTATGCGAATCTAGCTTCGACCGTGAACCATTTTAGCGTCACTTCAAGCGAATATTTTGAAAAGGAATTCATGGATTTGGTTCTTGAAACCGACCAAGCAGTTGATTTTGGGCAAAAGTCGACCGAAAAGACCGTTTTCGATGCTGGCAGCATTTACCTCACTTTTGAGGCCATGAAGGAGGTAAATCGACCGGAAGGCGATGAATCATGGCAATTCTTCGATAGTAGTAAAGAAATCGGGTGGAAGACCGGAACAAGTTTCGGTAATAAAGATGCCTGGGCTATTGGGGTAACGACAGACCATGTGGTCGGCATCTGGGTGGGAAATGCCGATGGTGAAGGACGACCAAACGTAACGGGAGTTTCAAGTGCGGCGCCAATACTTTTTGACGTTTTTGATGTGCTTCCAAGAAGTAACTGGTTTCAAGAACCGCTGGATGAGTTCACCAAAATAGAAGTTTGTTCTGAAAGCGGATTTTTAGCCACGGATATTTGTCCGGCCAAAACGATTTCTATCCCAAATAAGCAAAATTATGTCAAGTCCTGTTCATTTCACCAGACAGTTCACTTAGACCCGCGAAGACAATTCCGGGTCAATTCTTCTTGCGCTGACTTATCGATTGCTGTTTCAGAATCTTGGTTTGCATTGCCGCCTTTAATGGAGTTTTATTATAAACGTACCCATCCTTCTTATAAGATATTGCCACCCTTTCGACAAGATTGCCAAAGTACGAACACCTCTCCTATGGAATTTATTTACCCCAAAAATGGAAGCCTGATTGGCTTGACCAAGAATTTTGAAGGTAAGACTAATGAGGTAGTACTCAAACTTGCACATGTCAAACCAGAGACCAAGGTGTACTGGTATTTAGATGAGACATTTTTAAAACAGACACAAAACTTCCATGAAATTGGGGTAGTCCCTTCTCAAGGAAAGCATAAGATTACTTCTATTGACGCTCTTGGAAATGAAGTTTCCGTTACAATAACGATAAAGTAGTTTTCTTGTTTTGAATTCGAAAATTTAAGTCCTATTTTTAACAGTTTGATAAAAACACACACGGATATCATTATCGGAACGAACGATCTTGACTCTAAAAACGTGCACTATTTAAAATGAACAAAATTTTAGGATGGTCGTTTACCGTCGCTTTGGCTGGATTTTTGTTCGGCTTTGATACTATCGTTATCTCAGGTGCGGATAAAACGTTACAGACGCTATGGGTCTCCTCAGATGTCTTTCACGGTACCGTAGTAATGGCAATGGCCCTGTGGGGTACCGTTGTAGGTGCTATTTTTGGTGGTATTCCTACAAACGCACTCGGAAGAAAGAAAACCTTAATTTGGATCGGCGTATTTTATTTTGTTTCTGCCATTGGTTCTTCAATGGTAAATGACCCTTATTCTTTTGCATTCTTTAGATTTATTGGAGGATTGGGTGTCGGAGCTTCTACTATTGCAGCACCTGCGTATATCTCCGAAATCGCACCGGCCAAAAATCGTGGACGCTTGGTGGCCATGTACCAATTTAGTATTGTCTTTGGAGTGCTCATCGCATTTATATCAAATTATCTGTTAAGTGATATTGGTGAGAATGCATGGCGCTGGATGATTGGTGTTGAAGCTTTACCCGCCTTCATATACGTATTGCTGATACTAAGAGTTCCTAAAAGTCCACGTTGGCTAATAACCAAAGGGAGAACGGAAGAGGCCATTGAAGTACTTAGATTAACGGAACCTGATAATGATATTAATAATCTGATTCATAGAATGACCAACGAGTCTCCTGTAGTCAAAGAGAATATATTTTTTCGAAAATATCGCGGACCGTTGCTACTTGCTTTCTTTATTGCCTTTTTCAATCAATTTTCTGGTATTAATGCCTTTTGGTACTATGCCCCAAGAATACTTGAAGAAGCTGGTCTCGGAACAAGTACTGCCTTGCTGAGTACCGTAGGTATTGGCCTCTTCAATCTTGTTTTTACATTAGTAGGTGTATTTTTAATAGATCGTTTGGGAAGAAAACATCTCATGTACATAGGTTCTTTCGGCTATATTATTTCCTTGGCATTGGTTACTTCGGCATTCCTTTTAGAGTGGGACGGTAAATACGTTGTGGTGTCCTTTTTTGCTTTTGTAGGTGCACATGCCATGGGTCAAGGTACGGTCATATGGGTGTTTATATCAGAACTTTTTCCCAATCATCTTCGTGCTTCCGGCCAAGCTTTTGGATCAACTGTACATTGGGTACTAGCTGCTGCTATTCCTTCCTTTATACCATTTCTTTTCTCAACGGTGGGGCCAGGGATGGTCTTTGCTTTCTTTACGGGGATGATGATATTACAATTGGCCTGGGTACATTTTAAGATGCCTGAGACCAAAGGGGTAGTTTTGGAAAATTTAAGTAAAAAACTTTCAGAAACAACATAAATTATTAAATTAAGGCAATACGTTTCCGGCATTTAAGAACGAACCGATTAAATAGGAAAAATCAAAAAAAATATGAAAGTTAAGGGCGAAATAAAGGTTGGTCATGGTGTTGCGTCAGGGAAACTAAAAGATGAGCGATATCCCGAAGGAACCCTAAAGCAACAATTTGAGTTTTTTTTAGAACGAGGTCTTGATTTAAGTAATTATTTCTTGGGTACCATCAATTTAGATATATCACCTAATACCTATGAAATAAAGAAACCTAAACATTTTTTTAAGAACATAGATTGGTCGGACCACATACCTCCAGAGAATTTTTACTTTTTTGATGTTTCACTATACTATAAGAATCAAACCTATGAAGGATTGATATATATGCCCGATCCCGAAACCAAGGAAGATCATGTTCAAAAACCGAATATAGTTGAACTAATACTTCCAAAAATAATTGGCTTAGAATATGGTCAAATAGTAGCTATAGAAATCAGAAAAGACCAGCTTAACATAGTTTCCGATTAACCAACAGAAACCAGTGCAAAATCCAATTTTATAATTAGCTTTAGCAGAATTCCAAAAAATAAAAAACAGCAACAACATGAAATATATAATTTCCCTAGACCAAGGTACCACGAGCTCACGAGCACTTCTTGTTGATGCAAAAGGTCAGATTCAAGGAATGGTTCAAAAGGAGTTTAAACAGATTTTTCCAAAACCGGGTTGGGTAGAACATGACGCCCACGAGATTTTGGAATCACAATTGGGCGTGCTGTCGGAGTTGTTAAAGAAGGAGAAGGTAAATGCCGTTGACATCAAGGCCATTGGAATAACCAACCAACGAGAGACAGCGGTCGTATGGGATAAAACAACAGGAGAACCTGTTTACAATGCCATTGTCTGGCAAGATAAGCGTACTGCCGATATTTGCGAAGACCTAAAAAAAAGTGGCCTGACCGAACATGTTCGAAAAACTACTGGCCTGGTCATCGATTCCTATTTTACTGGAACTAAAGTAAAATGGATTTTGGATAATGTTAAAGGGGCAAAAGCAAAAGCGGAAAACGGTGATTTACTGATGGGTACTATCGATTCATGGCTGGTCTGGAATATGACTAACAAGAAAAATCATATAACGGATTATACCAATGCTTCCCGAACGATGATCTATGATATTGTAAATCTGAAGTGGGATGACAAGATGCTCAAGGCATTGGGCATTCCAAAACTGATGTTGCCAGAAGTAAAACCTTCGGCACATCATTTCGGAGACTATGAAATAGATGGGGTCAAGATTCCGATTGCGGGTATTGCTGGCGACCAGCAGGCTGCACTTTTCGGTCAAGCCTGTTTCAAAAAAGGAACGGCGAAGAACACCTATGGTACAGGCTGTTTTATGTTAATGAACACAGGCGCGGAACCGCAGTTCTCTAAAAACGGATTGCTGACCACTATTGCCTATGGTCTAGACGGAAAGGTAAATTATGCTTTGGAAGGAAGTATTTTTATCGCTGGGGCTGCCGTTCAATGGCTTCGTGATGGATTGGAACTGATTAAAGACGCTAAAGAAACGGAGGCTTTGGCCGATTCTGTGGAAGGCGAAAATCCTGTCTATGTTGTACCTGCATTTGCCGGATTGGGAGCACCTTATTGGGATATGTATGCCAGAGGAGCTGTTTTCGGGCTCACACGTGACACCGGAAAAGCGCATCTAGCCAAAGCCACTTTGGAGTCTTTGGCCTATCAAACCAAGGATATTCTTAAGGCAATGGAAGACGATTCTGGAATACAATTGAAAAACCTTCGCGTCGATGGTGGGGCTTGCGCCAATAACCATTTAATGCAGTTTCAGGCTGATATTCTTGATTCGGAAGTCCATCGTCCGGAAGTCATCGAATCGACGGCCATGGGGGCGGCCTTTTTGGCCGGTATTCAAGTGGGGCTCTGGAAACAGGAAGATGTAGACCAAAACCGACCCATGAACCGTATATTCAAACCGACTTTTGACCGTGTAAAACGAAAACGTTTGTACAAGAAATGGCAAAAGGCCGTGGAACGAACCAAAGGGTGGGAAGAACATTAAATAACTTCTTTGTGAGGAATGCAAAACCTTAGGGAGTCTTTCGGAATGTAGTAAGAAATTTAGAAGATAGTTTTCTCGCCTTCGCGGGAAAGAAAAATAAAATAAGCTATTCGTGAAACATATTAAATTCTCAAATCTAGATAGAACAAAAACCATCGAATCCCTCTCTAAAACCGAATACGATCTTGTCGTAATCGGCGGTGGAATCACAGGTGGTGGAATAGCCCTCGATGCGGCTTCCCGAGGACTGAAAGTCGCCCTTGTCGAAAAAGGTGATTTCGCTTCGGGTACGAGTAGCAAGAGTACAAAACTCATCCATGGCGGGCTGCGATATCTAAAGCAGTTTGATTTTTGGCTGGTGAAGGAGGTTGGGGCCGAACGCGCGATAGTGCATAAACTAGCTCCACATCTAGTGCTTCCCGAAAAGATGTTGTTGCCGCTGATCGAAAATGGTTCGTATGGTAAATGGTTGACTTCGATCGGCTTAAAAGTTTATGATATTCTGGCACAGGTCACGGGCGATGACAAACGCAAGATGCTGGAGAAGAAAGAAGCGATGAAATTAGAGCCTTTGCTTCCGAAGAAAATATTAAAAGGTGCTGGGTATTATGCCGAATACCGGACAGACGATGCGCGTTTGACCATTGAGAATATAAAGACTAGTCTTGTTTTCGGGGCACAGGCTGTGAACTATGCTTCCGTGGAAGATTTTATCTATGAGGATGAGAAAGTCGCTGGGGTTAAAGTAAAGGATGGAATATCTGGGGAAGAGTTCAATATTAAGTCAAAATATGTAATCAATGCCGCAGGGCCGTGGGTCGACGAGCTCCGAAGTACGAACAACTCGAAAAAAGGGAAGCAATTGCATTTGACCAAAGGGGTGCATTTGGTGTTTCCTAAAGAAAAGCTACCCATAAAGCAATCAGTATATTTTGATGTTCCCGATGGGCGTATGATGTTCGCCATCCCCCGTGGAAAGGTCACCTACGTCGGTACGACCGATACCAATTTCAACAAGGACAAGGACAATGTGGGTATCGATTTGGCGGATGCCATTTACCTGATTTCAGCGGTCAACAATATGTTTCCAAAGATTAATTTAGAGATGGAAGATATTGTATCCTCTTGGGCCGGATTACGACCTTTAATTCACGAAGAAGGAAAATCGGCCTCTGAGTTATCTCGAAAAGACGAAATCTTTACTTCTGATACTGGCCTGATCAGCATTGCAGGAGGCAAATTGACAGGTTACCGTAAAATGGCCGAACGTGTTGTTGACCGTATCGCCCAAAAAATGGAAGAAGAAGATGACACTAAGCTTAAAGGATGCTATACCGAGAAAATTTCGTTATGCGGCAATGACGACTTCAAGAAATTCAAACATGTCGAAAAGTATATCACCGAGATTTATGAGCGGATTAAAAGTGATGGCTTTACAGAATATGATGCTTGGTTTTTGGTCACGAATTACGGAAAACAGACCGAAAGTATACTAGAAACTTACACATCTTTGAAAGATGCCGATAAGTACGTTCGCCTAGCGAAAGCCGAATTGCACTTTTGTATCGATTATGAAATGGTACAAAATCCGATGGATTTCTTTATACGAAGAACAGGCAGGCTCTATTTTGATATAGATAGCGTCCGTAATTTGATGGGGCCCATTTTGGAAGAGTTCAAAGCTATTTATAAAGTTGATGATGCACAGTTAATTGTCTGGAGGGAATCTTTACAGGCGGTACTGGAAGAGCATTCCAATTTTTCGTTGGAGCGGGTTTGATTTAATTCGTAATTACGACTACGACTCAGTCCAGCTTATCCGTCAACACCTTAAAAACCCGACTGGCATTCCCACCTTCATAAAGAACATGGTAAACAGCATCTATAATCGGAGTTTGTACTTTTTTGGCAAACTTGGTTTTTTGCACAAATGCACTTTTAGCAGCATAATACCCTTCGGCGACCATTTTCATTTCCATTTGGGCACTTTTTACAGTGTAGCCCTTGCCGATCATATTGCCGAACATTCTATTGCGGCTAAAGGTGGAATATCCGGTAACTAATAAATCTCCTAAATAGGCAGAGTTATTAATATTTCGCTTCATTTTATGAACTCGCTTAATATACCGCTTCATTTCGCGAATGGCATTGCTCATCAATACGCTTTGAAAATTATCTCCGTAGCCTAATCCGTGATATATACCTGCCGCTAGGGCATAAATGTTTTTGAGCATGGCGGCATATTCGGTGCCGATGATATCATCTGATATTTTGGTCTTGATATAATCGCTGCTGAGATTCATGGCGACTAATTTTGCCTTTTCTTGGTCAGCACAGGCAATAGTCAAATAAGAGAGGCGCTCAAGGGCAACTTCTTCTGCATGACAAGGCCCTGTAATAACACCGATATTCTCGAAAGGTATGTCATATTTCTCATGAAAATGCTCGCCCACAATCAATCCGGTTTCCGGTACAATACCCTTGATGGCTGAAAAAATGATTCTACCTTTGAGGGATACCGTTACCTTTTGTAATTCCTCCTCTAAAAAAGCAGAAGGAATAGCAAAAATGAGGACATCCGCGGTATTTATGACATCGTTTATGGCGTCAGTCAGATGTAACTGCTCAGTTTGAAACTCTACAGAGGTAAGGTAGTTGGGATTGTGCTTTTCCTTTTTAATATAGGAAACGGCATCAGAATTCCGCATATACCATCCTACTTTGTCCTGATTTTCCGTGAGCATTTTTACGATTGCGGTTGCCCAGCTACCACCTCCTAAAACAGCAAACTTCATTTTGTCCATTCTTCAATTGAATTAGAAAGCAAAACTAAGCAATTCTATAAATGAAACCTTAAATATTGATAATCAGAAATTTATAAATATTGGCACGTGATTGTCTTCCTTCATATGAAATTTAATACCCTAATTATGAAAGCAAAACTACTTTTCTCACTCCTTCTGATAGGAATATAAATGACCTCTTGTTATCACGAGGTCATCATCGAAGATGAATATATCGAGGAATCGGCCTTTAGCACGGATCAAGTTTTGCAAACTTATGATTTGTGGTACGTAGATATCAATACCACTAAGGGCAATGGTGAAGTACCGTTCTTACAGCGTGCTTTTACCATTTCTTTCGATAACGGAAGAGTCTATGCCAACAATAATATTGTCAGAATCGGTAAGAATAGAAATGGTCTCGGCATCGATGTTGGCTGTTGTGGCACCTTAAATGGCGCGGTAGATATCTATCACGACGTTGATGGCCCTTGGCTATTAAACGTTTTTGCCGTCAATGGAAATACAATCGAACTGTATGATCGACGTTCGGATACCTCATACTACTTAAACGGATATCACGTCAACAATTTCGATTATGACTTTGTGTTCTTTGATAACATTAATTATTTTCTTCAAGAGTACGATGCTTGGGAAAAAACGTTCACAAGTGAAGAGGGCGCTTTGAACGATTTTGACGATGGGAACTTTTTACAGTTCCTTCCAGATTTCTTTCGATCTTCTGTGGATACACCAGGAACATCAACCGGTAATTTGGAATGGAATTATCAGGTGTATGACATAGAAAACGATGAAACGCTTAAAACTTTAACACTCGCCTACGATACCATGGGCAATGATTACTTTGAACTCTACGTTATTAATGACAGTACTATCGAACTTTACCACCCCAGTAGTAAAACGGTATACGAGTTTAGAGGAAGGGGTTATCAAGAATACTTGAAAACAGGTAAAGGCTCAGTAGCTAAAAAGAGAAAAAAGACTTCGAATCCCACGATAAAAATAAATAGAAGTCGAAAAAAATAAAATAAGAGGCTGTCACCCTGAGGTTAGTTGAAGGGCGAAGTAAACGATTTTTTGGTTGGTTATTTAGTTAGAGACCGCCCCAGTTCGAAAAAGCTGGGGCGGTTTTGTTTAATAAAATGGGTGTAGCTTTTGTTATTGGCTCTTGTTTTGTCGAGTAATCTCAAAATGTTCCAATTTGATATCATCCAATCCCTTATTATCAAAAGGATATTCTAGATGGTCTTGAACGTTATATAGTGATATGAGAATAAATTCCGTAAGAACAACAACAAAGTAAACGGCTATATGATTATAATTTTCTCCGATATTGAAAATAATGGTCGGCGCGTATATTAATGGGAAAATATAAATAAAGACCCTGCAATAAGCTTTAAGGCTAAGGGGAGTCCTATGAACTTTTATGGCGTTTAAATTATCTATGGCCTCATGTAAATCGTTCATGTATCGAAAAACCTTATCCTTTAAATTCTTGGATATTACTCCGTTTTTCGAAAGAATAAATCCGTAGATTTTATCGATTTCTTCGTCTAGGTCTTTAATGTGTCCTCCGTTGTTTCGCAAATGCAATAACGTTTTTTCTCCAATGGTCTCCAAAACGTTTTTCAAGTTGTTTTTTTCAGATTCCTGTAAACTACTTGTAGTTACGAAATAGTAAATGGTTTTCATCGCACTTCTATATTGACTCAGGTGCTCAAGTGCTTTCTCTCTTCTTTTAAAAGACCCTCTTATGGTAAAGACCAATGGGAAAATGATTGCAATGCTCAAAAGGGTCAGGTCGACATTGAAATAAATTTGGTAGTAGTAACAAGTAAAAACAGTCACCAATGAGATGGCGATTACAAGCAATGTTCTGTAATTAATGGTGACGAGGTAGAGCTTAATAACTTTATTTTTAATACATTACTATCTAAAGTTAAACGATTATGAGCAATAAACAAACAATTGCCGGACTCCTTATTTTTTATTTGTTAAGTATTGCTCCCGGTTTTGCTCAGAAAGCTAGTAAGAGCAAGAAATTGGATAAAGTTTCGAAATTGTTTTTGACCGATAGCGCTTTGCCCATAAAAATGAGCTATTCTTTTAAGGAGCTAAGAAAAAACACCAATGATAGTACATATCTAAACATTGACCTAACCTATCAACAGGCTTTGGGCGATTGGCAAAGTATTCCTGTAAGGGTGCGCTCCCGGGGTAATTTTAGACTTAAAACATGTTATTTTGCCCCAATAAAAATGAGAATAAAGAAGGCTAATGCAAAAGGCACTTTGTTTAAGGGCAATAAAGAATTAAAATTGGTATTACCTTGTCTATTGGAGAAAGATGCGGACGATAATGTAGTCAAGGAATTGATTGCATATAAGTTATATGAGTTAGCCTCTCCCTATCATCTTAAAACGAGGCTTGTGGATATTGCCTTATCCGAACTCAAAGGGAAGAAAATAAAAGAACATCAAGTCAAAGGGTTTTTTATTGAAGATATCGACGAATTGGCGGATAGGTTTGGAGGGGACGTATTAAAAAGGAACGTGCACCCCATGCAACAGGAAGCTTTGAGTTCTATCCGTAATGATTTTTTTCAGTTTATGATTGGCAATACAGATTATTCTACTGGTTACCAACATAATCAAAAGTTGTTGTTTCTAAACAAGAATTCCGTTCCCGTACCTTATGATTTTGATATGTCCGGCCTTTGCAATACAAGTTATGCTGTTGTTTCCCAAATCAAAGACCACGAGTTGCCTATTTCTAAGGTTACCCAGAGGCTGTATCGCGGATTTAAAAGAGGCGATGCCCTTATGTACCAAGTAAAAAACGAGTTTTTGGAGAATCAAGAAAAAATGCTGAGCATTGTTGATGCTCACGAAACCTATTTCAAAAACCCTAAGGAATTTGTCAAGTGTAAGAAGTATATTCAAGAATTTTTTGATGTTCTTGCTGATAACGCCAGATTTCAGAAAGACATAATGAGTTTGGCACGGATAAAATGACCTACCCTATTGTACCCCTATTTTTGCATAATCTGATTTTAAAAAATCAGGAAATAGATTATGTTGGTTGGTCTTGAATAGGGTAATACATTTTTCATCTAAGGCATTATCCCAAGATAGAAAAAGAAAAGTATTGAACATATCTTTAAGGTCATTTTTAAATAATAGGAGGCCCTAGTTTCTTTTTAAAGGTAGACGGGTTCTCCGAGGTTACTTTTTTGAAAGTACGATTAAAGTACGATAAGCTCCCAAAGCCAGATTCGTAACAAGTTTCACCCACATTTTTACCCATTAAGAGCAATCGTTTTGCCTGACTGACTCGGTATTGGTTTAGGAAACCAATGAAAGTGTTGCCCGTTGCCTTTTTAAAATACCGGCAGAAAGCTTCCTTTCCAAGATTACAAATTGAGGCTGCGTCCTCCACAGCAATCTTTTGCTGATAATTCTCATCAATGTATGTGTAAACCTTACGTAACCGGTCCTGTTGTTTTTTATTGTACTTATTGAGAACGGGGGCATCATGGAGTAAAACGAACTCTGTACTAACGGATAAGATTTCGAAAATATGCAATACCTGTAATAACTCTTGAAATGGCGAAAGGCCGTATAATTTTTTTAACCGGGCGCCGATTTCTGTTTTTGTATCTCCAAAAAATGCAATACCGTGCTGTGAACGCTCTAGTAATCGAACGATTTTGGAAAGTTCGGGAATTTCACTAAAAAATGTATTCTTAATGGTAGAATTGACATGAAGCACTTCCTTTTTATAATCCGTCTGAACACCATAGTCAAAGTTGAGATGGGGAATATTGGAACCGATGAGAACAAGGTCACTTTCTTCATAGTCAGAAATGTGGTCGCCCACGTGGCGTGTGCCATTCGCACCTTCGATATAGACCAGTTCATATTCGGGATGAAAATGCCAAAAGAACAGATCGTTTAGCTTCGGGTTATGTAGCAGTCGAAACGAACTTTCGGCATCGGGACTAATGTTCTCCAACTGGATTTTCATAGCTTAATTTAACTAAATTGCTTTAAAAAGTCTATAATATTTATCAATATTATTCAAATAATGGTCAATATCAAGGTTGAAAACGCATCTGCATATATCTAGTTTTACTTCATCAATGTAAAGGAAAACGTAAATCGTCATATCATGCAACAAACCAATAAAAATATCGAAATGGCCAATAAGGCCCATGAGGAAATCCCTGGAAACCCATCTACCGCTACCAGCAGCAAAATCAGATTAAACGACCGTTCAAACGGGAAGGCCTTGCACGTTTTAAGTGAAGCCGATTGGGATTTTTGGATGCATAACGGCTATATCGTCATCAAAAACGCCATTTCAAAAGAGCAGGCAAAAGTGACTGCGGATTTTATTTGGGAATTCGATGAAAAAGACCCCGATGATTCTACGACATGGTACGCCCCACCAAGGGCCGAAATGAAGATGAAAGAGTTGACCGGTACCGGAATGGTAGAAGTCTACAATAACCAATACCTATGGAACAACCGCCAAATGCAACGTGTTTATGATGCCTTTGTTGATGTATGGGGCACCGAAAAGCTATGGGTAACCATCGACCGGGCAAATTTGAACTTTCCGTTACCACCTGGTGTAGACAAAAAGGGATTCATCCATTGGGACTATGACCCAGAAACCTGCCCACAAAATGTACAAGGGGTTTTAGCACTCGCCGACCAGACGGATGAAAACATGGGCGGCTTTCAATGCATTCCATGGTTGTATCGAAATTATGATACTTGGAAATTGACCCAGCCTGAAAACCGCGACCGATTTCAACCTAATATTTCTGACTTAGGGAATAAAATCGTAAAAGTAAAAATGGATGCTGGTGACCTACTCATATTCAATAGCACCGAACCGCATGGCATTCGCCCCAACAAATCGGAGGAGAAAATCCGTATCGCACAATACATCTCTATGATGCCCGCTGAAGAGGATAACGAAGAACTACGAAACTGGCGTATTAATTCTTGGAAGCAGCGCATTGCACCAGAAGGTTATGCCTTCCCGGGAGATCCTCGAAACTGGGAGCAAACTAAATATCAAACCGCTGATTTGACTACGTTGGGGGAGAAGTTGTTAGGGCTTCGTGATTGGTAATTGCATTTAGCCTTCATAACTAGGCTAATAGGGTATTTTGACCTATTTTTGCCCGCTTAAAATCTTGATAGCGTGAAGAAGTACCTGAATTTATTCGATTTTAAGCAAAAGGTAGATTATAAGACCGAAATTCTTTCGGGCCTGACTGTCGCCTTGGCCTTGGTGCCCGAAGCTATCGCCTTTGCCTTGATTCCCGGGTTTTCTCCCTTAACAGGATTATATGCCGCCTTTATCTTATGTTTGATAACTGCTATTTTAGGAGGCCGTCCAGGAATGATTTCAGGTGCCACTGGAGCCGTGGCGGTAATTTTCGTAGGATTGATTTTGGAGCTAAAACGTAATTTTCCCGGTATCGAACCTGAAACGATTCTAAATTATGTTTTTGCTACAGTGGTAATGGCAGGAGTTCTTCAGATTTTAGCGGGCGTATTACGGTTGGGTAAATTCATCCGTCTAGTACCACATCCGGTTATGTTCGGTTTTGTAAATGGACTCGCAATCATCATTTTTATGGCGCAGTTTCCTAATTTTTATGAAAAGGGAACTGATAGTTTATTGCCAATAACTCCTTTTTTAATGATGTTGGGGCTTACCCTTCTGACGATGTTGATTATTTGGGGCTTGCCAAAATTAACGAAGGCGATACCATCTTCACTCGTAGCCATTGTAATCGTTTCCGCTATTGTAATTGGCTTTGGTATCGATACGTTGACCGTGGCAGGTACCATGGGAGAGGGTGAGAGTATCAAAGGTGGATTCCCTCCTTTGTCCATTCCTCAAATTCCGTTTACACTAGAAACCTTTAAGATTATTTTCCCTTATGCGGCGATTGTTGCGGGCGTCGGATTAATAGAAAGTCTCCTGACCTTGAACATTATCGATGAGATTACCGAGACTCGTGGTAGCGGTAATCGAGAATGTGTCGCCCAAGGAACCGCAAACATTTTTTCCGGTTTTCTTTCGGGCATGGGTGGCTGTGCTATGATTGGGCAAAGTTTGATCAATACGTCTTCAGGTGCCCGTGCGAGACTATCGGGTATAACCGCTGCAGTAATGCTACTCGTTTTTATTATGTTCGGTTCGAGTCTAATCGAACGCTTGCCTATGGCTGCTTTGGTCGGACTGATGTTTATGGTTGCCATCGGAACTTTTGAATGGGCCAGTTTCAAGACCTTCCGAAAAATGCCGAATTCTGATGTCATCGTAATGGTCTTGGTTACCTTAATCACTGCCATCACCCATAATTTAGCGGTAGCTGTACTACTCGGAGTCATAATCTCTGCTTTAGCCTATTCTTGGGAAAACGCAAAACGTATACGTGCGCGAAAGTATGTTGACGATAAGGGGGTAAAGCACTATGAAATTTATGGGCCTTTGTTCTTCGGTTCTACCTCATTGTTTTCGGAAAAGTTCGATGTACCTAGCGACCCCGATGAGGTTATCATCGATTTTCAAGAGAGCCGGGTCGCCGATATGTCAGGTATCGAAGCCTTGAACAAAATTACGGAGCGCTATAAGAAAGCGGGAAAGAAAGTCCACTTAAGGCATTTGAGCAAAGATTGTATACAACTTCTTGAAAATGCTGAGGAAATTATCGATGTCAATGTCTTGGAAGATCCGACCTATAAAGTGGCTGTGGATAAACCGAAAAAGAAAGTTGATGTTGAAGGTAAAAACCCTTATAATCTTTGGGGTTTATAGTACTATTGAACCTATTTTTTTTTAGAATCGCCATAGCCTCCTGCCCATCCGAACCAATATTTTCGGCCAATTTTTTTACGTGTTTCCTGGAAATTCTTTTTCATAGTTTTTTTGTCTTTAAAAATTAGTACGCCGTCTTTCATGACCGATTGATTTAGCAAGGTTCATTTAGCATAAAGACGAACAACTATTAAAAAAATGGACAAATTTTTGTTAAATATTAACCAAGCGCTAATAAAATAGGCGCTTCAATGTTCCCTGTATCGAATGCTCGTATCGAATTAATGCATCTTTTTCTTTTTTCATCTGCTCTAACCATATTGGAATGGTTCCACGTAAAAATTTCATCTGGTGGATATGTGTTGTTTTCTATCCAAAAAACAGTATCGTCCAAAACTATTTTTAATTCGATTCCGGTTTGGTCCCAGGGTAGATCAATGTTTTTCTCTGATTTTCTGAATTTTTCGGCCCAGTTCCAAAGTTCCATAGCATTTTATTATGCAGTGTCTTGATAAATACTTCGGTCAATATGCGGTCTTTTTTGGTTTCTTTTAGAGCGACTTTCTCATTTCACGTTTTATCTCTATGGCGATGGCTTCAATGGCTTTTTTTATATAGTCGGTACTATTTCCCTGGCCTTCCAATTGCATGTTCTAATGATATGCATAAGAATAGCGGCACTATGTTCAAAAAAATAAAAATGTTTGGTAAAAACTCCAAAGATCTGGCTATAATTAAAAACTTACTGCGATGGCCAAATGGCTTGGCTAACTCTGAACGGTACGAGCAGAAAGATGCTCGCGCTAGCAGTGATACAGTTCTAATTTTGAATTTTTATATATTTTTTGTTCCTTCCCATCAATTCGATATATCTTAGTGGTTGCAATGGCTTAGTTCTTAACAATTTGGTTCACCTTGCGTGTTCCTTAAAACAATTCTGTTTGAGAGTGATTAATACTTACAGATAGATTGGTAAAAGTTCAAGAACACACGATAGAAGGGATTTATTTGGCGATTGTTTTACCATTACCAAATGTTTTTTAGCGCTAAACCATGACCAAAAGGAATAAAATAGAGAATCGAGGGGGAGTAATTATTATAGTCATTATCGGCTTGCTTGCCATTATGAAGGTAATTAACAGTAATCTCGAAGAGGAGATTGCTAATGCCAATTTGAAGCATCTGAGCTACTCTAGTTGGTATAGTGCTAAAAGTATTAAACAAGTATTGAAAGAAAATCAGCGTGATTTGCTTACATCGCTGCTTCATATTGGTGCAATAAAAGAAGAAAGTTTGCCCGAGCTAAATACTAGAATTGATGTAACCAATAATTTGATTTTAAAGTACGAAGAAGAGAAAACTGAAATCTTATTGGGTTCTGCTAATATTCCGCGTTCAAGTTGGTCACAAGATTTGGATGGAGAGATGGGGAAAATAATTGGATTAAGGAAATGGCAAGAAATCTCAACAAACTACTCTTATTTGGTGTCTAAAATTGATATTGGAACCCTCTTCTTGCAGATAAGTATCGTTTTTGGAGTATTGGGCCTAGTGATAAACGATAATCTCAAGCTACAACAGGTTTTTACTGGGCTGATGATTGCAACCGGAATTATCGGAATGGTAGTATGCTTCTATTTTTATTCATTTTTCTTGGTATGATTTCCTGGGATGTGAATCCATGCTACGTAAAGTCATAGTACACAAACAAAAAGTACCTTAATCCATTTAAATCAAACGGAGAAAGGCACTTATACTATAAGTCTGAAGTATAATTTAAAGGGTACGCAGATACTCGGCGACGGCCCTTGTATCCTCTTCTGATAAATTTTGGTTCAACATGATGGCGTTATTATATTCTTTTAGCAATGCTTTGGCGATAGGGTCTTCTTTAAGCATACCATCGGGGTTGCTGATCATGTTCATGACCCATGCCGGATTTCTTCGATCATAAACGCCTTTTAGGGCAGGGCCGATTAATCTTTGTTCGGCCATATGACAGGCTGTACAGATGGCCTTGAATTTGGCCTCACCCGCAGTTGCCATTTCAGCGTTGACTTCGCCATCAAAAGAGATGTCCTTAAAAGGTCCTACACCTTCATTGTCCATATCGACGGGTACGCCCTCAGATTTGGCTTCGACCGCTTTCTTTTCGGTCTTGGTGCGGTTCATTTCAAAACCTTCTTTCTTTTCTTCCTTTTTTTCTTCGCCGCAGCTGATCATTAATCCACCTAAAGCAAATACAACAATTAATCTTTTCATTTTATGTTGAAGTTTTGTGCTGTCCCGAAAAAAAATCCGAGATTTCAGCAGCTATTAGTTTCTGGCACTAAGATAAGGAATAGCAAAATCTAAACCATGTCTTCCAAAAATTTTATTGCTCTTTTTTCGGAATAATACGCATTTCCCCAATCAAAGAACCCAACATGACCGCCGAATTTCGGGGTTTCTAAATGAACATTTTCGTTCGCCTCGGCTTCTCGATAGGGATAGCATTCTTTTCCCAAAAAAGAGTCGTTTGTCGCATTGATAATCAGGCTGGGCACTTTAATATTTGGCAAAAACTGTCTGCAGCTACAGTGTTCGTAATAGTCAAGGGCATTTTTAAAACCGTGGGCCCGACTGGTGTATATGTCATCAAAATCTTTGAGCGTTTTTATATTTTCAATATTCTTCTTGGAAATCTTATCGGGAAATAATGGTAGTTTTAATACTAGCTTTGCCACCAAATGTTTGCGGAACCGTTGGGCGTAGGGTAGGTTTTTTGTTTTCAAGAGCTGCCTCAAGGAACTATAAAGGTCACACGGTACGGAAACGCCAATTGCGGCCTTGACCTCTTTGGGAATTTCTCGCTCTTCACCAAGATACTTCATAGCCATATTACCACCTAAACTGATGCCCTTGATATAAATTTTCGAATAGTGTTTGGTCTTGACAATATGTTGTACTACCGCATCTAGATCTTCCGTAGCCCCTGAATGGTATGATCGAAACAATCGATTCGTCTCGCCACTACAGCCCCGAAAATTTACTGCGCAGGCGTCTGTGCCGGCTTTGTTGAAGGCTTTGGCGGCCCCTGTAATATAAGGGCGTTGGGCATTGCCCTCTAGTCCATGTAATAGAATGACCACCTTATGAGATTTAGATTTTGCAAAACTCCAATCTAAATCCATAAAATCGCCATCGGGCAGTTCGAGCCGTTCACGTTTTTGCCCAAGCCCATCGATTCTTCTGAAAAGTCCGGAATAGATTGTAGATAAATGCCCGTTTCTAAAATGCAGAGGAGGTCGATAATCTGAGGAAAGAAGCGGCATTAGTAAAGTATATTGTCTTTCGGAGCGACTGGTTCGGGAAGGTCTTTTTCATCTAACATATCGCGCAGATCGATTTCTATTGTTCGACACAAAGCCGTCATGGGAACGTCGTTGATACGGCCTTCGAAAGGGTCTTCACTATTATCGCCTATGCTTTCCATTGTGGCGAAAATCCAAGAGATCAAGACCGAGAACGGAATCATTAAAAATATATACCAGTTGGCCATTTCATTTGGTACCGATGCGGCGTCATCTTCAAAAACATCCAATAATCCGAAGGGAAGAAGTAGAACAAATATCCACGTAAACACTTTTGAAAAGTAGCCATATTGCCTCGGGAAAGGTGTATTCTTTATCCGTTCGCATTTACCCTGAAGATTATAAAATTCCTCTAAACAAGATTGTAACTGGTCTTCATGAAAGCCATCTATAATGTGCTTTTGCCTCAGTTCGGATACATCACGTGCCTGGTTTTTGACCAAATGCGTAGCCGGATTGACCCTTTTTTTCAAGTCGCTGAACTCACGCATGCTGACATAGTTATAGGCCTCGTTGCATGAAATGTTGCGCTCGTCATGCTTGTCGAAAACTTTTTCGACCATTCGGTTTTCTTTGAGGGCCCAAGATTTGGGTTGGCGCAATTGCACGCGAAGGGCATTGATCCAAGCAATATGACGATGTATCATCTGTGTGTGCATCTTTTTGTCGTATTCGGGGTCATCCGACTTTACAAAGCTTAATACATGAATCGCCCAAGTGCGGCTGTAGTTAACGATACCGCCCCAAATCTTGCGACCTTCCCAAAAACGGTCGTAGCTCTGACTATTCTTAAAACCGATGTAAAATGCCACTGCAATACCAATTACGCTCAAGGGCTGAAAAGGAACATCGATAAAGGTCCATCCCAAGAAGTGATAGAGGCAAAAGATTCCGGCGGCATACAGTGTAAAGAAAATCAAGTTTTTCCATGCATAGCGGAGAATGAGTCCCCAGCCGATATTACGTTTGATGTACATTTTTAAAATTGATTTAGGAATGAAATCCGTAAGGTTAAATGCCCTGAATTAAGAGCATAATATTCCCCCTTTGGGGGTTAGTTGGCTTTTACTTCGGGTACGTTTCCAAAACCTTAGCCTGTTCCTCAATAGCAGCCTTAAATTCCGATTTTAAGTTATCGACCAACTCGGCAACGGGAAGCGAATTATTGATCATCGTCGATCCTTGACCTGCCGACCAAATGGTCTTCCAAGCTTTGGCCTCTGTATCCAATTCTTTTCCAAAATCGATTTTGGTATTTTTTTTCAGGTCTTCTTCGGTGAGCCCCGCCGCTTTTAAACTGGCACCCAAGAAATTTGCATGCACACCCGATATGGCAGCAGTATAAACCACATCACTAGCTCCTGCATCAATTATCATTTTTTTGTATTCATCTGGAGCTTTGCCTTCATCGGTATTGATAAAACGGGTACCCATATACGCCAGATCAGCTCCCATTTGTAGAGCAGAGGCAATATCACGTCCCGTACTGATACATCCCGAAAGGATAATTGTTTTATGAAAGAATTTTTTGATTTCGGCCACCAAGCTCATCGGATTGATAGTGCCTGCATGCCCGCCCGCTCCCGCAGCAACTAGAATGAGGCCATCTACACCGGCTTCTTGTGCCTTTTCGGCATGGCGTTTTTTGACAATATCGTGAAAAACTAGTCCGCCATAGCCGTGAATGGCATTGACCACCATGGAAACCGCACCCAGTGAGGTGATAATAATCGGCACCTTATGTTTTACGCAGAGTTTGATATCGGCTTCCAATCTAGGATTTGTTTGATGCACAATAAGGTTGACCCCAAACGGGGCCGGTTTTTTGCCAGTTTCCTTTTCAAATTTTTCTAGGTCCAACTTGATTTCGATGAGCCATTCTTCAAAACCTTCACTAGTGCGTTGGTTCAAGGCCGGAAAAGTACCTACGATTCCATTTTTACAGCATTCAAGAACCAGTTTTGGGCCTGAAATTAAAAACATTGGGGCCGCTATAGCGGGTAGGGAAAGGTCTTCGATAAATGCGGGCCTTGATGACATAAGATGTGTTCTTTGGAATGAAGTACAAATATAGATTTTTATACTAAAGTGTATTATTGTGAAATACAATTGTATGCTAACGAACTCATAAAGTTGAATTGAAAGGCTCACATTTTGGGTATCTTGTAATAGCGATAGGTATAATTGAAACTCCCAACTATGCAAAAAAGAAGAACATTTATAAACAAAACAGGGCTTTTGCTTAGCGGAATAAGCATCATTCCTCAGTACGCATTCAAACCTAATTTTCAAAAGAAAAAATTAAGTGTTTGCCTTGTAGGCTTGGGCAATTATAGCGAGAATTTATTGGCTCCGGCATTACAATTAACGGAGCATTGTGAGCTTCGGGGCATTGTTACGGGTAGCCCGGAAAAGATTCCTTTATGGCAGAAGAGATATGGTCTTGCTGACAAGAATGTCTATAATTATGATACCATTGGTGCCATAGCAAACAATCCTGATATCGATGTTATTTATATTGTACTTCCCACGGGATTACATTCCATATACGCGGTAAAAGCAGCCAATACAGGAAAGCATGTATGGTGCGAAAAGCCCATGGCAAAAACCGCTGTTGAATGTCTAGCTATTATCGATGCTTGTACTAAAAACAAGGTCAAACTTTCCATTGGGTATCGTATGCAACATGAACCGAATACCCAAAAGGTTATCCGGTGGTCAAAAACGAAACCTTTCGGGGCAATCGAAAAAGTAAGGGCTGAAATAGGTTGGAATATTACCAAGCCGCCGGATACCTGGCGTATGGATGCAGAATTGGGCGGCGGCCTTATCTACGACGTTGGCGTTTACTGTATCAATGCGATGCGATATACTACAGGCCTGGAACCAGTTTCAGTTACCGCACGCCATGAGAATACCCGGCCGGAAGTGTATAAAGAAGTGCCTGAGACCAGTATTTTTAAACTCGATTTCCCATCGGGAATTATGGCAAGCGGTAAGACCACTGCTGCAGAAAATGTAAATATTCTACGTGCCGATTGTACAAAAGGTTGGCATGAACTTAGTCCATTTCAATCCTATAGGGGCGTTAAGGGCAAAGCAAGCGATGGCACGCTGTTGAATTCTTATATTGAAAACCAACAGGCCCGCCAGATGGATGATGATGCCTTGGCTATTTTAGAGAATAGATCTCTAATGGTCCCGGGCGAAGAGGGTATTAAGGATGTTAGAATTGTAGAGGCTATAAATAAGTCGGCCGAAACGGGAAAGATGGTTAAATTATCTTGAAAGACCATAGAATTATTTCTGGTGTCCTAACTGCATAAAGTCTTGATTCTAGAAAGAAGGGGCTTTTGTCTTTTCGACAAAAAATGACTTTATACATATTGTCATCTAATCCCGAATTGTAGGAAGTCTTTTATCTTTCCGCTTAAACGTTATGTCATGTACCTAAAAGAATTTGAAGTTCGGTGGTCTTTAAATAAACATATGTATTACTTCAAGGAAGTTTTTCCTGAAGATCTGTCAAAGTTTCTTTGGGAGTGAGGGGAGTGATGGAAGACGGCAATTTTTTCGAATCCCATCACAACTTCTATGATGCAAAGGGAAAAAATGTGGCCCATTGCGAGATGATGGGCGCATGGATCATTCTAAAAACTCGAAATCTTGTAAGTTTGCCGGAAGATTTGCTAACCAATTTCAATACCGTCGACAAACCAGAAGGTTTTAAAATACTTACCAAAGAGGATACGCGAAAGTTTGCGAAGGCGCCCAATGATTTGGAGATATCTTGATCCCTAAACGCACACTGTAAAATCAGTACACCAAATCTTTCCATTCGACACTCGGGGCCCAATACTTTTCAATGTGGTCGATGACCAGCTCTGTTCCTGATTTATGCGAAACGTTTGGCGGCATTTTGGGGTTGTACATCGCGTCGGTCAAATCACTTGCTAGCACAACGTTACGACCAAGTTTTACTTGACCCCGAATCCCGAAGGTTCGGCCTAGAACACACATGTTTGTGTGCACCCCACAAAGCACAATATTATCAATGCCCTTCTTTTCAAAATAATTGTACATTTCTTGACCATCATCGGAAATTAAATCCTCTTCCAAGATTTCGATAGTTTTAATCTGACGTGTCCAAACCTTGGTAGGCTCATTCCCGGGCGAATCACATCCCTCGTCCGAATCGTCTATAGGTAACTTGGGCTCCCGAGTAGGATCTGGGTCGAACCAATAGGTTAGAGGTATCGGGGGTTCACTATGGGTTTGGGAGGATGCCTTTTTGCGAGAGGGATGATTTTCGTAAAAATCCATAGTATCACTAGGGGCGTGAACTATGGTAACCCCTTTGTCTCGGGCCAATTGTATCATCTTGTTTATTTTAGGAGCCATTTTTGCGACCCGCACCGTAGCACTATCACACCAGTGCTTGTCCCACATATCACAAATAATAATGGCCGTTTTTTTTGGGTTCCATGTCTGGTCATTAACTTCTTTCTTCCAACCATTTCCGTCCTTTATAGATCTTCTACTTTCAAATGTTAGAAGTTCTTGGGCTGTTTCTTTTTTACTTATTTTCCCTTCAATGCCAGACTTTTCTTTACAGCCACCAAAAAGAAAAAACAATAGGGATAAGCTTAAAAAAAGATGGAATACCCATTGAAAATTTCCGGTTCTAATTTTTAATCTTTTCAGTTTCATTTGCGCCGAATTTTCACTTTATTAAATATAGCCTTATTAGGCTAGATGCAAGCTATACATTTTAGGACTATAAAGATTTTTGGAAAAAATCCATATATTTGGTTAAATTCCATAAAAATGAAACGTTCTGGTACGGCGGATTTGTTGTTACATGGTGGCGCTGTGCCACCGTGGCTTTTCAACCGTATGAAGCGGTTAGCCTTGCCTATAGTCGAGGCTATTATCGAACATAAGGGAAAAGAGGATTTTTTGGAACGCTTATCAGACCCATTTTGGTTTCAGAGCTTTGGCTCCGTAATTGGAATGGACTGGAATTCTTCAGGAGTTACGACTACTGTATTAAATGTTCTGAAACAATCGATTAATCCCGTTTCAAAGCAATTGGGACTTTACGTTTGCGGTGGAAAAGGAAAAAGTTCAATGCGAACACCCCAAGAACTTGTTGAAGTAGGATATAAAACCGGATTAGATGGCAATCACCTAGTTAAATGTAGCAAGTTGAGCGCCAAGGTTGATAATACCGCCCTTCAGGATGGTTTCAACCTTTATATCCATAGTTTTATTGTTAGCGATACGGGCAAATGGTCGGTTATTCAACAAGGTATGCACAACTCGAACGGAATGGCACGTCGCTACCATTGGCATTCTGAAAACCTGAAATCATTTGTAGAAGAACCACATACCGCTGTTTGTGGTAAAAATCAAGGAAATATCTTGAACTTGATCCACAAAGATGCGTTACCCACCAAGCAAGGAATTCTTGAAATCGCAAAAGAACATCCTGACAAAATTTTAAAAGAGCTACCTCATCTACTCGTTCCGGTATATCATCACATCAAACCCAAGGATGTCGATATGAAACGCTTAGGCAGCATCTTGTGGTTGGCTCAAGAAAGCGAAACCCAAAAGTTCGAAGATTTACTATTGCTAAAAGGGCTTGGCCCAAGAACGCTGCAATCCTTGACTTTGGTTAGTGAAATCATACATGGCACTCCTTCCCGGTTTTCTGATCCAGCGCGTTTTGCCTTTGCGCACGGGGGAAAAGATGCTACGCCTTTTCCTGTTCCGACAAAGGTTTACGATGAAACCATCGGTGCTTTACGCCATGCGGTCGACCGAGCTAAGATTGGAAATGCCGACAAACTCAAGGCGGTACAAAAGTTGACTGATTTGGCCCAAAAGGCAGAAAAAGGTTTTACGCCCAACACCAATTTCCAAGCTTTGGTCAAAAAAGAAAATGGGGAATCTCACAAATACGGTGGACGAAGTATTTATGGTTTTGCCCAACCTCGAGATAATAGACAGCTCGATTTGTTCGATGATAGTATTTAAGTACAAGAGAAGACCTTAGGCAGAAGCCGGTTTAGGTTTTTTACTGGATAAATAGACGCCTAACAGCACCAAACAAGCCGCTAAGATCTTAATTGTGGTCAGCGTGTCTTGACCTGTAGCCACAGCATATAGAATTCCTAAAAGGGGTTGCACATAAAGAAATGTGCTCAGAGTAGAGGCTTTCAATTGGGTAAGGGCAAATATGTTGAAGAGATACGTACAGAAAGTGGTGCCCACGACTACGAAGATAATCCCCCAAATGGCTTCAAAAGGAAGGTTGGCAAAGTCTACCTGCATGAATTCAACATACCCAAAAGGCAAACAAATAAAGATACCGAGGGTAAAGAGCCATTTCATGAATGTAAATGGATGGTATTTAACAAGTAAAGGCTTCACCGTGATAAGGTACGTTCCGTAGAAAACCGAATTCATCAAGATCAAGAAATTACCTAACGGAATATTAGGTGCATCTTGTCTGATTTCAGTTCCGAAAAGAATAAGCCCCAAGGCCCCAATTAGTCCGATGGTTATGCCTAAAATTTTACGTTCTGAAATTTTTTCCTTGATCAAAACAGCTGAAAGTATCAAAACGATAATGGGGGTCGTGGTAACCAAGACCGAGCTGTTTATCGGCGTCGAAAGGGCCAATCCTTTAAAGAAAACTAGCATATTGATGCTCATGCCCAAGATGGCACAAACCAACATACGCCGATAGTCTTTTATTTCGATTGTTTCTTTGGGGCCGAAAATCGAAATGATCCAAAAAAGCAATGCGGCACCTATGACCCTGAACATGATAAACCCGAAAGGTTGTACATAATGGGGCATCACCCCTTTTGCAATGGTGTGGTTCAGCCCATAGATGGTAGTGGCGCCAATGGCCGCCAATATGGCCAGCGTTCGCTTGCTCAAGCGTGTAATGCTAATTTGGCGGCCTCGACCACATTTTTACTATTCCCGACAAATATTTGGTCGTTAACCAATACCACGGGACGTTTTAAAAACGTATAATGTTCTAAGATAAGGTTTTTGTAATCCGTTTCTGAAAGTTGCTTTTCATGCAGCCCCTTTTGGCGGTATAGACGTGCTCGTTTGCTGAATAGGGCTTCGTAGTTTCCGGCTAGTCTTTGCATTTCTTCGACCTGTTCTTCGGTCATGGCTTCCGTTTTAATATCTTGTAACGGCACGCCATCCAAAGGTTGTAGTTCTTTTAGTATGCGTTGGCAGGTATCGCAGGTGCTGAGGTGATAGATTTTTTTCATTTAGATTTTTTTTATTTCCCGGCCGCCAAATAAGGCGGGTGCATAGGGAAGGAACCTGTCAATTAGGTACATTAATTACATTGCAAAGAAACCCATTTCCACTCAATTGTACTATTTTTGGTATTCACATTAAAATAGGTGCCCTTTGGAAAAGCTCTTTGATATCACCCTTCAAAATCGAAAAATACTCTATAAGTTTTTAAAGAATACGCCGAAGGAACATCTCTTAAAAATTCCTGAAGGCTATCGCAACAATATCTGGTGGAACATCGCCCACGTGGTCGTTACCCAACAATTGTTGGTATACAAGTTTAGCGGCTTGCAAATTCGTATTCCCCAAGAATTCGTCAATACATTTAAAAAAGGAACGGTACCAGATGGCGCGGCTACTGATGCCGAAATCAAAATGATAAGTGACTTTTTGTTCTCGACCGTGGAGTGGATGAAGGAAGACTACCAAAACGGATTGTTCCAGAACTTTAACGAATATACCACCAGTGCGAACGTAACCCTAAAAAATGTTGATGATGCCATTGCTTTCAACGTTTTTCATGAAGGGTTGCATTTAGGGGCGATTCTCTCGCTTCAAAAAGTGCTGTTGAAGTAACTAAGACTTTGTCTTACTGACCAAATATGGTTCGACGTCTTTAAAAGGCAGCGTCAAGACAATAGGCCCATCTGCATAGGAAGCCACTTCGTAAGGATTGTATAGTAGTTTTATGCCTTCCTCGGTAAATCCAATATTTTCAGGCAGGTAAAAAGAGTCTTTTTCGAACATAAACCCAGTGCTGTTAATGGGTTCTTCTAAAGGGATATCCTCTTGATTTCTGAACTTACGCTCCGCAAATTCTTGAAAATCCTCACGATCCTGAAAAAGCTGCCAGTTTTCAAGTTCCTTTCCTTTGATTTTATCAAAATTCAGAAAACGTCTTGAGGTATAACCATGGGCGCCGCCTGTAAAAAGATAAGAGTTTAGTTCTATTGTTAGTAAAACAGGGTCTTCGTAGGTGATTTTGCCTTCTATTTTCGCTTCCCATGCGGTCGCTTCCTCCGGGTATAGTTTTTTAAGTTCCCAATAACCATCGCTAAACGACTTTACAGCATCTTTGATCGATGAAGCTTGATCATCTTCATCGTAGTTTAAAATTTCTATTATTTCTTCTTTTAACGCAGTATTGATGGTTGTCGCTGCCTTTGAATTCTCCAAAGCATTTGGGATATGAATTGTGACCTCTGGGCATTGGGAGCAACGAGTTTCATCTAAATCTAGCGGCTCAAAGGTTAGTTTCTTTGCCTTCTGGCAACCAATGAGCATTAAAAAAAGTACAATGTAGGTTACAGAGGTTTTCATGCTGGTCTTAAAAAGAATACGTTAGGGAGCGTATTATTTACTTTCAAAGATAACGATACATTTGTAGGATTAATTATACGAACTCATTTTAATTTGTGGTTTGGAACCGAAAGTATCAGCTTTTGAGCCCAGATAATGTCGTTCTTTAAAAGCATAACAGAGGAGCTACGACTTTTATTAATGAGGAAAGATGGGCGAAAAACCAGCCTGCCGGCTGGCACGTATTATATTTGTAGCTGCCTACTAGTAGGCAGGAAAGAAAAAACTAAAACGAATTTTCGATGAATGGAAAAAAGCTAAAATTTAATAGTAAGACGATACACGGCGGACAACAACCTGATAAAGCTTATGGTTCGGTAATGCCACCCATTTATCAAACCTCCACCTATGCACAAACTACTCCGGGTGGGCATCAAGGGTACGAATATTCTCGAAGTGCCAACCCTACACGAACCGCATTGGAAAATTCATTGGCCAGTATCGAAAACGGAAACTATGGCTTGGCCTTTGCCAGTGGTCTTGCCGCGATAGATGCTGTGATTAAATTATTGAATCCCGGTGACGAGGTTGTTTCGACCAATGACCTCTATGGCGGTAGTTACCGTTTGTTCAAACAAGTTTTTGAAAAATATGGAATCACCTTTCATTTTGTCGGTATGCAAAATGCAGAAGCTATCGAAGATTACATCAATAGGAACACCAAGTTGATTTGGGTAGAGACCCCGACCAACCCCATGATGAACGTTATCGATATCGTTGCAGTTTCGCGACTTGCAAAAAAACATGATGTTCTGTTGGCTGTTGACAATACGTTTGCTACACCTTACTTACAGACTCCTTTAGACCTCGGTGCCGATATTGTGATGCATTCCGCTACCAAATACTTAGGGGGCCATAGCGATGTGGTGGTAGGTGCCCTGGTTGTGAAAGACAAGGAGCTCGCCGATAAACTCTATTTTATTCAAAACGCTAGCGGTGCGGTCTGTGGCCCGATGGATAGTTTTCTGACGCTTCGCGGAATTAAAACACTTCATGTACGCATGCAACGCCATTGTGAGAATGGCGAAGCTATTGCCCTGTATTTAGTGAAACATCCGAAGATAGAAAAAGTATATTGGCCAGGTTTTGAAGAACACCCGAATTACGATATTGCCAAAAGTCAAATGAAGGGTTTTGGGGGTATGATATCTTTTGTTGCCAAGGGAAGTAGTTATGAAGAAGCGATTAAAATCGTAGAAAAACTTCAGGTTTTTACATTGGCCGAATCATTAGGTGGCGTAGAAAGTTTAGCAGGCCATCCTGCAAGCATGACCCATGCGAGTATTCCCAAAGAAGAACGCAAAAAAAGTGGTGTCGTCGATGCTTTGATTCGATTGAGTGTCGGTATTGAAGATGTCGATGATCTTATCGCCGATCTAGAACAGGCTATAGGATAGTCCGCTCTTTAAACCGCCCCTATGGGAGGGTTAGGGAGGGGATAAATAAATTGTCTAATTTTTAAAAAATCAAGGTTTTAATTATAGAAATAGCATAATTTTGCCGTTATATTTGAAATTCAATAAAATAACTCAATCATAATTACTCCTTATGGATGCAAAAATTAAGGTCTTCATGGACGAAGTCACGGAAAGAAACGGTCACGAGCCCGAATTCATTCAGGCGGTACAGGAAGTTGCTGAAACGGTAATTCCGTACATCGCCAAGAATAAAATTTACAATGGTAAGAACATTTTGTTACGTATGGTCGAGCCAGAAAGGCTGCTATCGTTTCGTGTCGCTTGGGTCGATGACGATGGCGAGATTCATGTAAATCGTGGGTATCGCATTCAGATGAATTCGGCTATCGGTCCTTATAAAGGTGGATTACGTTTTCATCCTTCTGTAAATGCCAGTATCTTAAAGTTTTTGGCCTTTGAACAGGTGTTTAAAAATAGTCTGACCACACTGCCCATGGGTGGTGGAAAAGGGGGTTCCGATTTTGATCCGAAAGGAAAATCCGATGATGAAGTAATGCGCTTTTGCCATGCTTTTATGGTGGAGTTGTGTCGCCATATTGGTCCCAATACCGACGTACCTGCTGGAGATATTGGCGTAGGTGCCCGAGAAATTGGTTTCCTTTTTGGGATGTATAAAAAAATCAGGAACGAATTTACTGGTGTCTTAACTGGAAAAGGACTGTCATGGGGCGGGTCTAAAATACGTCCGGAAGCCACAGGATACGGCACCGTATATTTTGCTCAAAGCATGCTAAAGACAATGGGCGAGGGTTTTGATGGAAAGACGGTCGTAATCTCTGGTTCAGGTAACGTGGCGCAATATGCCGCGGAAAAGGTTATTCAACTCGGCGGCAAGGTCGTAACGCTTTCCGATTCCGGAGGCTATATTTATGATGAGGATGGTATCGATGCCAAGAAGTTGGCCTTTGTGATGGATCTGAAGAATAACAAACGTGGTAGAATTTCAACATATACAGAAAAGTATAAATCAGCGAAGTTTAATAAGGGTAAAACACCATGGGATGTAAAATGCGATATCGCATTGCCCTGTGCAACCCAAAATGAACTGGAAGAAAAAGATGCCAAAGAACTCTTGGATAATGGTTGTATTTGTGTGGCAGAAGGCGCAAATATGCCTTGTACGGCAGATGCCGTTCATGCTTTTCATAGAGCCAAGGTCTTATTTGCACCGGGTAAGGCTTCGAATGCCGGAGGTGTTGCTACCTCTGGTCTTGAAATGTCGCAAAACTCGTTGCGTATCAGTTGGACAAGGGAAGAAGTTGATGAAAGGCTGAAAGATATTATGGAAGACATTCACGATTCCTGTATCGAATACGGTAAAGAAAAAGACGGGTATTGCAACTATGCAAAAGGAGCGAATATTGCCGGTTTTGTTAAGGTCGCAGATGCGATGTTGGCCCAAGGGGTGATTTAAAGATAAGAGGGTAAGGTGCGATTTACGAATTTTTGAAGTGCGATGGATTTCTTGGAAATGCCTCGCACTTTTGTTTTTTAGATTTTTTTCATTTAAAGGAACTAATTTTGCCAATTAGCGTAATTTCGATATTGTCTCCTTGAAATGCAACCGATGAGGGAGGCACGACTGCGAGTATTACACTTAGGGGTGTTCTCCCAACTAGTCGAAAAATCACCATTAAAATGCAAATAACCACCAAAGCAATTGTCCTTACTTCCCTTAAATATGGTGATAAGAGCCTTATCGTTAAGGTATTTACGGCATCTGACGGGTTAAAATCGTATTTGTTAAGAGGAGTTTTGGCCTCAAAAAAGGGGAAATTAAAGCCAGCTTATTTCCAATCACTAACACAGCTTGAGATTGTAGCTTACCATAAAAACAAAGGTACTTTGGAAAGTATTCGTGAGGCCAAAGTGAATTATCATTATAAAACCCTGCATAGCGCTATTGCGAAGAACGCTATGACGCTGTTTTTGGCCGAAATGTTGGGGAACAGCATTCACGAAGAAGAACCGAACCAAGGTCTTTTTGAATTCTTGGAAGCCTCGCTACAATGGTTGGATACCCATGGCGATATTTCCAATTTCCATATTTATTTTTTGATTCGGCTCACCAAGTATTTAGGGTTTTATCCAGATACAAACGAGATGGAAGCCTCTTGCTTTGATCTAATGGAAGGGGAGTTTACCGAGACCCCTTCGTTAAACCCCATACTCACTGGAGAAAACCTTAATTATTTCAAAACGTTCTTGGGCATAAATTTTGATAGCATACATAACGTCAAAATGAACAAAAGCAACCGGCAAGAACTATTACAATCCTTAGTGTTGTATTATGAATTGCATTTACAAGGATTTCGAAAGCCAAAGTCCCTTGCTGTCTTGAACGAAGTTTTTAGCTAGTATTATGCAGCGGATAGTATACGTTTTCGCATTGTTATTTTATATATCGATCTCCGCTCAAGAAATCAAAATTTTGGATGCGGATAGCAGGGAACCTATCTCTAATGTGGCCATTTATAATATAGATAGATCTAAGACGGCGCTGTCAGATTTCAATGGAATAACTGACTTGTCGGTTTTTGAACGGAACGAACGTATCACTTTCAAACACCTCAGTTATCAGATTAGAAAAAGCACCCCTTCGCAAATCGCCAGACGGAATGGGCAAATCTACATGGTAATGAAGGCCGAACAGCTCGATGAAGTGGTGATGTCGGTCTCGAAATGGGAACAACAGAAGAAAGACATTCCCAATAAAATAGCGGTGATAGCAGCAAGGGATATCGCATTTACCAATCCGCAGACTTCGGCCGACCTTTTGCAAAATAGCGGTAAGGTCTTTGTTCAAAAAAGCCAATTGGGCGGTGGTAGCCCAATGATTCGAGGCTTCGCGACCAATAGGCTATTGCTTTCGGTAGATGGAGTGCGAATGAACAACGCGATTTTCAGGGGCGGAAATCTTCAGAACGTGATTGCCATCGACCCATACACTATAAAAAGTACCGAGGTAATTTTTGGTCCCGGTTCGGTAATCTATGGTAGTGATGCCATAGGGGGAGTTATGAATTTCTACACGAAAAAAGCCGAATTTTCGAGTACGGATAGCCTTCAGTTTTCAGGGGATGCCAGCTATCGGTTTGCATCATCCAATTCTGAAAATACCTTACATCTCGATTTTAATTTAGGAAAAAAGAAATGGGCCTTTTTTACCAGCGCGTCCTATAATAATTTCGGCGATTTGAAAATGGGGAAGCATGGCCCCCAATCTTATTTGAGAGACAAGTACGTCGTTACAAAAAACGGACGAGATGAATTAGTAAGAAATGAAAAATCAAGGATTCAGAACCCTACTAATTATGATCAGATCAACTTGATGCAGAAAATAGCCTACAGCCCCAACAATACCTGGAACTATGATTTAGGGCTGCACTATTCCGAATCTTCCGATTATGCGAGGTACGATCGCTTGATACGGCCGAATAGCCAAAATAATGGGCTACGCTCTGCAGAATGGTACTATGGTCCGCAAAAGTGGTTCATGGGCAACTTACAGTTACGAAAAAGGGGTAAGAGTATTTTTTATGATGGCCTAAAAATCACGACTGCCTATCAACGTTTTGAAGAGAGTAGAAACGATAGGGATTTTCAAGACCCTGTTCGGTTTACGACCGAGGAAAAAGTCGATGCGATTTCGACCAATATCGATTTCGAAAACAAAAAAATCGGGAATTTGAGACTTTACTACGGAGGTGAATATATTTTCAATAAAGTAGCTTCGGATGGTAGCCAACAAAATATCGAAACGACCTTGGTTTCCGATGCCGCTTCTCGCTACCCTGATGGTTCTACATGGCAGACCTTGGCGGGCTATATCAACGGGGAATATAAGGCTAAACCCAATTTTACCTTACTTTCCGGTTTGCGTTACAGTCATGTGTGGATTGATGCGGTCTTCGATAAAACATTTTATCCCTTCCCATTCGATGATGCGAATTTGGATAATGGCGCATTAACGGGCAGTCTTGGCTTCAGTTGGTTTCCGAAGGCCAATTTACAAATTACCTTGAACGGCTCGACCGGATTTCGTGCACCGAATATTGACGATGTAGGGAAAATTTTTGATTCGGAGCCAGGGTCGGTGGTGGTACCCAATCCTGATTTGGAACCGGAATATGCCTATAACGCCGAGCTCGGCGTTTTCAAAAACTTCAATGACAAACTAGTGGTCAAAGGGGCCACTTTTTATACTTACCTGGTAGATGCCCTTGTTCGCAGGGATTTCGATTTCAACGGACAGTCGCAAATTATATACAAAGGGGAACTCAGTAATGTTCAGGCTATACAGAATGCCGCAAAGGCTTTTGTCTACGGATTTGAATTCGGTCTAGAAGCCTTTCTTTCCGATAATTTTTCTATTGCATCAAATCTAACATTTACCGAAGGTGTAGAAGAAGAGGAAGACGGCAGCAATTCTCCGGGAAGACATGTTGCGCCCACCTTTGGAGATTTTCATTTGGTCTGGAAAAATCAGCGGCTAAAGACCGATCTGTTCCTGAACTATAACGGTAGCATTCCTTTTGACGATTTGGCGGCCTCCGAACGTAGTAAAGATTATATCTACGCTGTCGATGCAAACGGAAACCCGTACTCCCCATCGTGGCACACCCTAAATTTCCGTTCACAATACACTATTTCAAATGCCCTTAAAGCTTCTGTAAGCGTTGAAAACCTTACCAATCAACGTTATCGTTCCTATTCTTCGGGTATTGCCGCGCCGGGCACCAATATCATTTTAGGTTTAGGGTATCGGTTTTAATCTAAGTAATTCCACGACGGTTCTGCCTCGAGGATAGTCGGTTTTAAGAAATTTTTATTCCCCAAATGTCAGTCTGAACTCCGTTGAAAGACTGTGGAGCAGGTATGCCCTTCGATTAGGCTCAGGTAGGAATAGCGTAATTTTATCCCATAAAAAAACCTTCCGTTTAGGAGGGTGATTTTATCAAAGTTGGTTTGGTTGAATTTGGTAAGCTATTAGCTTTTCGTAGGTCAAGTTCCGATTTGGGATTCGTAACTTTTTTCGGTTAAGTTCAAAGGGCGACTTGGGGTCAACATTATCACTTAATTACAATGTAAACTTAAGTTCGTTTTGAGAAATATCTAAATTATTGTTGTGAACTTGTGCCAGTATGTTGTGAAAAATACGAATGGTTCGATTTCTTCGGTGAACCGCATGGGTAAATAGTCCCTAAAGTTTTGCCCACAAAAAAACCCCAACGTTTCCGTCAGGGTTTCTCGTAACAAGAAATGTTGTTTTAGTTGTCGTCTACTGCATCTTCGATTGCGTCACCGGCGTCGTCAACAGCATCCTCGATTTCATCGGCGGCATCTTCTGCTGCGTCTTCTATATCATTGCCAACTTCTTCCACAGCATCTTTGGCTTTGTCGGCTTCTTCCCTGCACGAAACGAAGGATACGCTTACCGCTAGCATTAAAATTACACTTAGAATTAATTTTTTCATGATTGTGCGTTTAAATGTTTAGTTTTTTTGTTGCAAGGATATACGGATGTATTTCATATTTAGATGCTATTCCGTGTCATTTCAATCAAACCAAGTGTTTTTGGCATATATTTCGCTTCTTACAAAGGTCGAAATCAATCAAAATCCCTAATTTTGCAGCCTTAAATAAGGATACCCAGTATGAACTTCGCGGAATATAAAGGATTGGATTTGCCAAAGGTAGCAGAAGAGATTCTTGACTATTGGAAGCAAAACCGGATTTTCGAGAAAAGCGTTTCCGAACGGGAAGGCAAACCTAGCTATGTCTTCTATGAAGGTCCGCCATCGGCAAATGGTATGCCCGGTATCCATCACGTTATGGCACGTACCATTAAGGATATTTTTCCGCGGTACAAGACCATGAAAGGTTTTCAGGTGAAGCGCAAAGCGGGCTGGGATACGCACGGTCTTCCTATAGAACTTGGTGTCGAAAAAGAATTGGGTATCACCAAAGAAGATATTGGTAAGAAAATATCTGTGGAAGATTATAACGCCGCCTGCAAAAAAGCGGTCATGCGCTATACCGATGTCTGGAACCGAATGACCGAACAGGTAGGGTATTGGGTCGATATGAATGATCCGTACATCACCTATAAGTCGAAATACATGGAGTCGGTCTGGTGGTTGCTCAAGCAGATATATGATAAAGGGCTGATATATAAGGGTTATACCATTCAACCGTATTCCCCCAAAGCTGGTACGGGACTCAGTTCTCACGAATTGAACCAGCCGGGCACCTATCAAGATGTTACGGATACGACTGTGGTGGCACAGTTCAAGGCAATCGAATCTTCGCTACCCAATCTTCTTAAAAATGAAGGTGACATCTATTTTTTGGCATGGACGACAACACCTTGGACGTTGCCTTCGAATACGGCATTAACTGTCGGGCTAAAAATTGATTATGTTTTGGTAGAGACTTATAATCAGTATACGTTTCAGCCTATCAATGTCGTCTTGGCCAAGAGTCTAATAAATAAACAATTCGCAGGTAAGTTCAATAAAGTCGATACTAAACCTGAACTTCTGGAATACACCTCGGGGGATAAAAAAATACCATTCTACATAGTCAAAGAATTTGTAGGTAAAGATTTAGTCGGGATAAAATATGAACAACTTCTCGATTATGCCCAACCCTACCAAAATCTAGAAAATGCTTTCCGAGTAATTTCTGGCGACTTCGTTACTACCGAAGACGGTACAGGAATCGTGCATACTGCTCCGACCTTTGGTGCCGATGATGCATTGGTCGCCAAACAGGCCGAACCTGAAGTGCCGCCTTTGTTGGTTTTGGACGAAAACAACAATCCGGTACCGTTAGTTGACCTACAGGGCAAGTTTCGTCTTGAAATGAAGGAACTCGGAGGAAAATATGTGAAGAACGAATACTACGAAGATGGCGCGGCACCTGAGAAATCTATAGACGTCGAAATTGCTATAAAACTTAAGAAAGAGAACAAAGCTTTTAAAGTCGAAAAATATGTACACAGCTACCCGAATTGCTGGCGTACCGATAAACCTATTTTATACTACCCGTTAGATTCGTGGTTCATCAAGATTACCGATGTAAAAGACCGTATGTTCGAATTGAACCAGACGATTAATTGGAAACCAAAATCGACCGGTGAAGGCCGTTTTGGAAACTGGTTGGCCAATGCCAACGACTGGAACCTTTCGCGATCTCGATATTGGGGCATACCGCTTCCTATTTGGCGAACGGAAGACGGAAAGGAAGAAATCATCATCGGTTCAGTGGCCGAATTGAAATCAGAAATGTCAAAAGCTGTTTCCGCAGGAGTTCTGCAGAAAGACATTTTTGAAGATTTTATCGTGGGTGACCTATCCGAAGATAATTATGATAAAATCGACCTGCATAAAAATATTGTTGATGGGATTGTGTTGGTTTCCTCAAACGGAAAACCTATGAAAAGGGAAGCTGACCTTATCGACGTTTGGTTCGATAGCGGATCTATGCCCTATGCGCAATGGCATTATCCGTTCGAAAACAAAGAACTTATTGACGAAGGAAAGACTTTTCCGGCCGATTTTATCGCCGAAGGGGTTGACCAGACCAGAGGTTGGTTCTACACCTTGCACGCCATTGGCACAATGGTTTTCGATTCGGTGGCCTATAAAAATGTAGTTTCCAACGGACTTGTTTTGGATAAGGAAGGCAAAAAAATGTCAAAACGTTTGGGCAATGCTGCAGATCCTTTCGAGACGATGAAAGAACATGGCGCAGATGCGACACGTTGGTATATGATTTCAAACGCCAATCCGTGGGATAACCTAAAATTTGATGTCGATGGAATCGTAGAGGTCAAGCGTAAATTTTTCGGAACACTTTATAATACCTACTCTTTCTTTGGGTTATATGCCAATATTGATGAATTTGATTATTCAGAGGAAGAGATCCCGTTGAACGAACGGCCCGAAATCGACCGTTGGGTTTTGTCCGAATTACATTCATTGATTAAAGTAGTCGACGATGCATATGCCGACTACGAACCGACCAAAGCGACCCGTGCGATTTCCGATTATGTACAAGAGAATTTGAGCAACTGGTATGTACGCCTTTGTAGAAGACGTTTTTGGAAAGGAGATTACCAAAAGGATAAAATATCGGCTTACCAGACGCTATATACCTGTTTGGAGACGGTAGCTAAACTGTCGGCCCCCGTAGCCCCTTTCTTTATGGACCGCCTCTACAAAGATTTGACCAACACGACGAAAAACGAAGCTTTTGAAAGTGTGCATTTGGCCGATTTTCCGAAATTTGATGCATCCATAGTAAATAAGGAACTGGAAAGCCAGATGGAAAAAGCCCAGACGATTTCTTCGTTGGTACTCTCTATACGTCAGAAAGAAAAAATAAAAGTTCGCCAACCGCTGCAGAAGATTATGATTCCTGTTTTGGATAAAAAACAGAAGCAAGAAATCGAGGCGGTGGCCGATTTGATAAAATCTGAAGTAAATGTAAAAGAGGTAGAACTTTTAGATGATGCTTCCGGAATTCTGGTCAAACAGATTAAACCGAATTTCAAGGTTTTGGGTCCAAAATTCGGAAAAGACATGAAAAGAATAGCCCAAGCCGTGGGCAAACTCGATCAGACGGATATCCAAAAAATTGAGCAGGAGGGCGAAATATCACTTGAAATTGAAAATAAAATCATTACATTACAGTTACAAGATGTAGAGATTGCATCGCAAGATATCGAAGGTTGGCTGGTGGCCAGCTCCGGTTCGCTTACCGTAGCACTTGACGTTACTATCGATGATGAGCTTCGAAAAGAGGGCATTGCACGTGAGCTTGTAAACCGAATTCAGAATATTCGAAAAGATTCCGGTTTCGAGGTCACCGATAAGATTGACATTAAAATTCTAAAAGATGGTTTTGTCGAAAAAGCGGTCGAAAGCAATATAAATTATATCAAGACCGAAACGTTGACCGCCAAACTCGATTTCGAGGAAATATTGGAAAAGGGAACTGAGGTTGCCTTTGATGAAGTGAACACTAAATTATTTATTGAAAAACATTAAAAGATGGCACAAGATTTAAAAGTAAGATATTCGGACAAGGATCTGGCCGAATTCAAAACGCTGATTGAAGAAAAAATTGAAAAGGCTAAAAGCCATTTGAACCTTTTAAAAAGTTCGTATATGAACGATGGTAATAATGGTACGGACGATACATCTCCAACCTTTAAGGCATTTGAAGAAGGTTCCGAAACTATGAGCAAAGAAGCGAATACCCAATTGGCCATACGTCAAGAAAAGTTCATTAGAGACTTGAAAAATGCATTGCTGCGAATCGAGAATAAAACTTACGGTATTTGCCGAGTCACCGGAAAGCTTATCGCCAAAGAGCGTCTTAAGCTCGTTCCGCACGCAACATTGAGCATTGAAGCCAAGAATATGCAGAAATAATTTGTAAATAAGAGGTACATTTTATCGACCTGCGAGGCAATCAATACCCTTGCAGGTCTTTTTGTATACTTTCGAAGATGAGGTTTTTTGTTTTACTATTTTTTTCTTTTCAAATTTTGCCTGCTCAAAAAGTGGTCAAAAAGTCTATTGTCAATTCCGAAATAGCGGTTATAAACATAGATGTAACTAATTGTTATAAGCTTGCGTTAGATACGGATGTTGGTAATGAAATGGTCTTAGAGGCGACAATTGATGGTGAATATAAAAATGACCTTATGCTAAACTCAAAACAGGAAGGCCATACGATCCACGTCAGCAGTGGTTTTCAATCTATTTTTAAAAACCCGAACGATAAGTTGAGTGCACATAAAGTGATTTCGATTGCATTGAAAATATATATACCAGAAAATAAAAGCGTAGTTGTCTATGGTAGCAATTGCAATGTGTCGGTTGCCGGAAACTATCGAAAACTGAAAATCACATTGAACGATGGCCAATGTGTTCTCAACAATGTTTCGGAGTCCGTTACCGTAATGACCCGAAGTGGGGATATTTCTGCATATACCAAAGGTGCCGAAGTCAAGGCAAAAAGTAAGTACGGAAATGTTCAAAGCGATGAAATACCTGCCAAGGATGACCGCTACGATCTTACCTCGATCACAGGTAATATCAGCATCAGGAAAACCGAATAATATACTTATTTTTGCCCATTCAAACCGTTAATAAAACTATGGGTCTAAAAAAGTCGTTGTGTCTTATTGCAGCAGTTTTGCTAATAGATCAAGTTAGTAAGGTCTACATAAAAACACATTTTGTGTTGGGTGATTCCATCGATGTATTTAATTGGTTCAAGATATTGTTCATCGAGAATTCTGGTGCGGCTTGGGGGGCAAAGCTTAGTGATTTCCTTCCCGTTTCAGAGCCTATCGGCAAGCTGGTGTTGACGGTATTTCGACTTTTTGCGGTAGCGGGAATAGGGTATTGGCTATACGATACGATTAAAAAACATGCTTCAAAGACCTTGATACTAGCAGTTTCTTTAATCTTTGCTGGGGCTTTGGGCAACATTATCGATTCTGTATTCTATGGGATCGTGTTCAATGAAAGCTACCAGCAAGTAGCTACTGCCTTTTCAGATGAGCCTTATGGTGGTCTTTTTTATGGCAAAGTGGTCGATATGCTGTACTTTCCTATTATCGATGCGACATGGCCCGATTGGGTGCCTTATTTTGGGGGTTCTGATTTTCGTTTTTTCGAACCGGTGTTCAACATCGCCGATATGGCGATAAGCACGGGCGTAGGTATTCTTATCGTTTTCAATAAGAAAGCTTTTGGACAAACAGAAGAAAATGTTTTGGCCAATGAGAATCAGTCCTTCGAAAATGAATAGATTTTCGAAGGTGTAACGCAATAGTCCAAAACAATATCGTCTTCGTTAAAATCGGTTACGGCTTCTTCGGGCTCGAATAACGACAAGCCTATTTTTTTAACGTCGATTCGGCATTGTGCCAGAAACCTATCGTAAAATCCTTTTCCATATCCGACACGGTTTCCATTTTTATCAAAGGCCAAAAGAGGAATAAAAACCACGTCGATTTTATTCGTTGGCACTTCGATGCCATCGACGGGTTCAGGAATGTTCCATTTATTTTTTTGAAGTCTCGTGGCATCGGTAAGTAGGTAGTTCTTCAAGACTCCATCGCCCTCGATTTTTGGAAGTACTATGTTTTTATCCTTTCCCTGAAGTATAGAAAGGATAAACGTAGTGTCGATTTCTTTTTTCTCTGCAATCGGTAAGAATAGGTGGAAATAATCCAATCTCCAAATAGGAAGTTTCAACGCGAAATTAGCAATGCCTAAACTAGAATTTAAGAGGGATGCGCTAGAAGTAGCACTTCTAAGATTTGTATAGCGAGACCGTAAATCTTTTTTTAACATCGATTCATGATCAGACTCTAATAATGGGGAACTCTGAGTGTACCTATTCTTTAGCGATTACCGCGTAATAAATCTTGAAAGAAATCATCAAGATTAGGTACAAACCTAGGGTTATAATATACTTATCCATAGGGTAATTGATTTTGATAAAATAAAACTAAATAAAAATTACCTTACAAACACTTTTAAATGCAACTTTTTATCGTTGAAATACATCTTTTAGTATTTTTTTAACGTTTTGAAGCTGTTTGGACGTAAAATATATAGAATTGGCACTTTTGTTTTTATAGGTAACGACCTACAAAAAAATCTTATAAAATTTTCAAATCTTTTTTTTTTTTTGGTTCTCTGAACCAATATTGAATCAGCTTGGTAATTACTCTTAAAAAGTGATTTGGACGTATAGTTAAAATAATATAAAACAATCTTTCCTTTGGTTAAAACGTAGTAATTTAACTGCATCTAATCTATTCGATCGATCTAACCCGATTAAGTTTAATCCGCTTACACAATGCCCGAAGTTTCCATCGAAATACAGTTAACTACGTTACCCAAGAATCCAGGGGTATATCAGTTCTATGATTCTGATGAAAAAATACTTTATGTGGGTAAGGCAAAAAATCTTAAGAAACGGGTCACTTCCTATTTTACCAAAAACCACGAGTACGGAAAGACGCGGGTGATGGTCAAAAAGATACAGCGTATAAAGCACATTGTTGTCCCCACGGAGTCGGATGCCCTTCTTTTGGAGAATAACCTTATAAAAAAGTATCGGCCAAGATATAATGTGCTGTTGAAAGACGATAAATCATATCCATGGATCTGTATTAAGAACGAGCGTTTTCCACGAATTTTCCCCACTCGAAAACTGATTAAGGACGGGTCGGAATATTATGGCCCTTACACCAGCATGAAAACCGTACGTACACTTTTAGATTTGGTAAAAAGTGTTTACCCGCTACGCACTTGTAATTATGATCTATCCCCGGAAAAAATTCATAATGGTAAGTATAAAGTATGTCTAGAATATCATTTGGGTAATTGCAAAGGTCCCTGCGAGGCTCTTCAAAGTGGCGAAGAATATCAGAATCAAATAGAGGACATTAGACAGATCATAAAAGGGAATTTTAAATCATCGTTAAATTATTTTAGGACACAGATGAAATTATTGGCCGCCGACATGCAATTCGAGGACGCCCAACGTATCAAAGACAAGATTGAGGTTTTGGAGAACTATCAGGTCAAGTCCACTATCGTAAATCCTAAAATCAATAATGTAGATGTATTTTCCATTATTTCCGATGAATCACATGCCTATGTGAACTTTTTGCAGCTGTCTCATGGCTCGATTGTCCGGTCTCACACTTTGGAAATCAAAAAGAAGCTCGATGAAACCGATAGTGACCTTTTGCAATTAGCGATAATAGAGATTCGACAGCGTTTCGGTTCGCAATCGGAAGAACTGTACCTGCCCTTTGAGGTCATGGTAGAACCTCACTTGAGAGTTACCGTGCCTAAATTGGGCGATAAAAAGCGCATTGTAGACTTATCGGAGCGTAATGCCAAGTTTTTTCGGCAAGAGCGGTTCAAGCAGATAAAAATTATTGATCCCGACCGGCATACGAACCGTATCATGGCGCAGATGCAGAAAGATTTAAGGCTATCGGAAGAACCCAGGCATATCGAATGTTTCGATAACAGTAATATGCAAGGAAGTAACCCCGTTGCAGCCTGTGTAGTTTTCAAGAACGGGAAGCCCTCGAAAAAAGAATACCGTCATTTTAATATTAAAACCGTTATAGGCCCTGATGATTTTGCCTCAATGGAGGAGGTAGTATTCAGACGTTACAAAAGACTTTTGACAGAGAAGCAACCCTTGCCCCAATTGATTGTCATTGATGGTGGGAAAGGGCAGTTGTCATCGGCCCTGAAAAGTTTGGATATGCTTGGCTTACGTAGAAAAATAGCAATAATAGGCATTGCCAAACGCTTAGAGGAAATTTATTTTCCTGAAGACCCTATTCCGTTGTATCTAGACAAGAAGTCTGAAAGTCTTAAAATCATCCAACAATTACGCAACGAGGCACATCGTTTCGGAATCACCTTCCACAGGAATAAACGGAGCAAAGCTGCCATAAATTCTGAGTTGGAGAGCATTGTAGGGGTTGGTGAAAAAACAGCCCAAGAATTGTTGAAAAGCTTTAAATCGGTAAAAAGGATCAAAGACGCATCCATCGAAAATTTGGCTGAAACGGTAGGTATGGTAAAGGCCAAAAAAATTTATGAAACATTCCACAAGTAAAGTCGTTTGATTTTATAGTATGCAAAAAGCATTTTTATTTTTTTGGGTTTTTTCAATGGGTCTTTCCTTGATGGCTCAGAACCCTAATGGGGAAGACCTAAAAATAGGTCTGGTACTCAGTGGGGGTGGCGCAAAGGGTATGGCTCACATCGGTGCATTAAAGGTAATCGAGGAAGCTGGAATAGAAATCGATTACATTGGCGGAACCAGTATGGGAGCCATTGTCGGGGCATTATACGCAGCAGGCTATTCTGCTATGGAACTTGATTCGATTTTTCGCACGACCAATTTCAACAACTTGATAGAAGATAATCTTCCCAGAAGCGCCAAAACCTTTTACGAAAAGGAAGACTCCGAGCGGTATGCTATTACCTTGCCTTTTAACAAGTTCAAGGTGTCTGTACCCTCCTCTTTATCTGGCGGCCAGAACGTGTATAATGAACTCGTGAGGTTATTATATCCTGTTAAAGATATTATTCAATTTGATAAGTTGCCAATTCCTTTTTTGTGTATGGCAACAAACATAGAGACCGGAGAGGAAGTTCTTTTAGATAGTGGTTATCTGCCCGAAGCCGTAATGGCAAGTGGGGCACTACCTTCTCTCTTCGCCCCTGCAAACATTGACGGTCAAGTATTGATTGATGGTGGGGTGGTGAACAACTATCCTGTAGCAGAAGTTAAAGAAATGGGAGCAGATATCATTATTGGGGTAGATGTACAACATGGGCTGAGAGACCGCGAAGAACTATTGTCTGCAACAGATATACTTTTGCAGATCAATAATTATAGAACGGCTCTTGATATGGAAGAAAAATCGAAGTTGACCGATGTCTATATCAAGCCCGATATGAGCGGCTATTCCGTAATAGATTTCAACTTGTACAATACGATAATAAAAGATGGAGAAGATGCCGCTCGGGAAAAATACGCCGAACTCAAACGACTTTCTAATCGGCAAAACCGGAATAAAATTAAGGTGGAGAAGGTAAAACCACAAGATACCTTGACCATTAATCGTCTGGTAATTACAGGTAGCGAAAATTACTCCCGGGGCTATGTGAAGGGCAAATTAAGGTTCGATACAGATAGAACGACCACTTTTGCTAAATTAAGGCAAGGCATCAGTAATTTGTCGGCAACAGGCAACTTTCAGACCATTCGTTATAAATTGCTGGCCAACGATGTAGACCAAGAATTAATCTTGAATTTAGAGGAAAACCCGAATAAGACCCTTCTTCGTTTGGGTGCCCATTACGATGATCTTTACCAAACTGCGGCTCTTGTTAACCTAACACAAAAAAACTTGATTACCCGCGACGATGTTACCTCTTTCGATTTTATCATTGGCGACAATATTCGGTACAACCTCCAATATTATGTAGATAAAGGTTCGTATTGGAGTTTTGGTGTCAATTCGCGCTTCAATGCGTTCGCTAAAGAAGTCGATTTTGATTTGATACGCGGTAATTTTGAGCTGCCAATATTTACCGATGTGAATACCATTAACTTAGATGTTACCGACTTTACAAACCAAGTCTATGTGGAGACCGTATTGCGGGAAGAGTTTGCCTTTAGAATGGGATTGGAATACAAATTTTTAAAATATGCTACGAAAACCTTGGGTCGGAACGAAGAAGACGCGGCGCGAGCTGCGTTAAAAATGGAAGATGATCGCACCTTGTTTGAGAAAAGCAACTTTTTTGGTGCCTTTGGTCAGCTAAAGCTAGATACGTATGATGATAAATATTTTCCGACCAAGGGGCTATATTTCGATGGCGATTTTCACTTTTATGTACTGTCTTCCGATTTTAACAATAATTTTAAAGAATTTTCGATTGCCAAGGCCCGAATGGGAACGGCTTTGCCCCTTATCGGTAATCTGTCTTTGAACATCGAAGCAGAGGGGGGGTTTAAGTTGGGTACTTCTAACATAACCTCGTTCGACTTTGTGTTGGGGGGGTATGGTACCAACCTCATTAACAACTTTATTCCGTTCTTGGGGTACGATTTTCTATCCCTCCCAGGGAACAGTTTTGTCAAGGCCTTTGGAAGGCTTGATTTAGAGTTCGCTCCTAAAAACCATTTTATGTTCTCCGCTAACTTTGCCAACGTCGAAGATGATCTTTTTAGGACAGGGGAGTGGTTTACAAGCCCTAATTTTTCAGGCTATGGAGTAGGCTATGGGTGGGAGTCTTTTCTAGGCCCGATTCAGGCACACTATTCTTGGTCTCCTGAAGGCAAAACCAGCAATTTCTTTTTTAGCTTGGGGTATTGGTTTTAAAAGTTCAAGCCCAAGTTCAAGTGTCAAAGTCAAAAAAGTTTTGGTCAAGCTGAACTTGTCGAATTGCCAAACCTTAAAGCACTCTGCGCTTTTTTTCCGATATTTGCAGGGTATGCTACAGTCAAGAATAGATATTACTTCCCACCTTAGGGCCATGTGGTAGAAAGTTTACCATGAAATACCCTTCCCTCATTAGAGAGAATCTGTATTGCCATTCCCAAAATTTCCCATCAATAGCAAATCCATTAAATTCAAAAAAGTACAATTATGTCAACTTTCGATAAAACTTCATTACAATTGCCCAAGGAAAACCTAGAAGCGGGAGACTTTCTACCTTTACTAGGTACCGACTATGTAGAACTTTACGTAGGTAATGCCAAGCAAGCTGCCCATTATTACATGTCGGCTTGGGGCTTTCAGCCTTTGGCCTATGCCGGTCTCGAAACAGGCCTCAAAGACCGAGTATCTTATGTGATACGACAAGATAAAATCCGCTTGGTTTTGACTTCGCCCCTAAAATCGGGCGGAGAGATAAACAAACATATCGACGCACATGGCGATGGTGTAAAAGCGATTGCCCTTTGGGTAGATGATGCTGCCCATAGCCACAAAGAAACTACCAAAAGAGGTGCAGACAGCTATCTCGAACCTAAAGCAGTAAATGACGATAAAGGTGAAGTTGTTCTTTCCGGTATTCATACTTATGGTGAGACCGTGCACATTTTTGTAGAACGCAAAAATTATGAAGGCGTTTTTATGCCAGGGTATCGGGCATGGAATCCTTACTACCAACCTTCCGATGTAGGCTTAAAATATGTTGACCATATGGTGGGCAATGTGGGGTGGAACGAAATGAACAAATGGTGCGAGTTCTATGCCAAAGTCATGGGTTTTGCCCAATTGGTCTCTTTCGATGATAAGGATATTTCTACAGACTACACGGCTCTAATGAGCAAGGTGATGAGTAATGGTAATGGTCGGATAAAATTCCCTATCAATGAACCTGCCGATGGCCGAAAAAAATCGCAGATCGAAGAATACATTGAATTCTACAACGGTGCCGGTGTACAGCACATGGCCTTTGCTACTGACAATATCATAGAAACGGTAACCGCCTTACGCGATAGGGGCATTGAATTTTTGACAGTACCCTCTAGTTACTATGAAGATGTTCTTGATCGCGTTGGTGAAATCGATGAAGATCTTGCGCCATTGAGCGAACTGGGTATATTGATCGACAGGGATGACGAAGGTTATCTACTGCAGATTTTCACAAAACCGATTCTAGACCGCCCGACGATGTTTATAGAGATTATACAACGTAAAGGCGCAAAATCATTCGGAAAAGGAAACTTTAAGGCACTCTTCGAGGCCATAGAACGAGAACAGGAGTCTAGGGGTACGCTTTAAAACTTTATGAGGGAGATCTTCAGTACTGGAGTTTCCGAACCAGCCCGCTACCTATAATACTCCCCAAAATTAGGACAGGAAGTTAAGTTGTAATTTAACCCTGTCAAATATGAAAAGAACAAGAAGAAAATTCAGTGCAT